>Ga0307508_10002607_pt1 | contig 18970 bp, 22 predicted proteins | sample 9_EM_MG_FD_203089 | JGI IMG/M metagenome (GOLD analysis project Ga0307508, IMG submission 203089) | Populus trichocarpa ectomycorrhiza microbial communities from riparian zone in the Pacific Northwest, United States - 9_EM | ecosystem: Host-associated > Plants > Roots > Unclassified | place... | reverse complement strand
GTACTCGGAATCATTGACCACATTAAAGGGGCGACTGGACTGTGCACAACGCATTGCAATCAACGCACGATGCTTAGCAGGGGTATATTTTGAGATCGCGCCAGTGATTGTCTGTTGTGCACCGGTGCTTGTGCCACCATCACTGACACCACGACGTTTCAAGCATGCAGCAATCTTGCGCTTGAGATTCATTGTCCCCTCGCTTGTGGCCATGCATGCCCGAACATGCTGACAATTTACAGGATCATCATTACATGTGAAGGTAAATTCAATTCGAAGGCGCTGGCCATTTGGGCCAGTAATCCGTGCGACACTGGGTTTGAAGTGCTTGTAATTGACCGAGGTCTGGGGCGATATAATTTGATTTATGTCGCGCAACCGTGACTGAGTTCCTGAGGAGCGGCATCAGCTTGGAAACTGGTAGACTCGGGGCAATGCGCACCTGGGTTGTTGCTCAAATTTCAATGGCAGTCGCACGTCTGGGTCATGCCATGATGTACGTCGCACGAACTCCAAGATTGGAGCTGCATCGGTGTAGTTCTGGAATTTGAAGTTGGACTGTCGGTCACCAGTGGCCCAGGAAATGCACGGTCTTGGTTATCATGATGCATGCGATATTCGATGATATACGGTGGCATCTGTCAGCCTGAGGTACGAACTGCGACAATGGCTGATGAAAGCTCCGGCATGGCCGCCATAGTGTAACTAGTGTAACCCACGGGTCTACCCGGGTTGGCTCTCTTTTTGTCCTCCGACGCCCGTACCCACCCGGGTCCCAGCCCCCTGGGTAACCCATACCCAGCAGTACCCGACCCACCCTCGACCCGCAGGTTGCCCACACAGGTTACCCGGGTTACCCCCTACCCATCGTAGGCCCTAGTCCAGTATCCTTGCGACACAGACTTTGTCCAAACCCTGACAAGACTGCTTAACCCCGCTCATGCAGATATGCGTACACTCGACGACACTCATGTGGTCTTGGGCAAGTGTGCGGTCGAGTTAACAACCGACAACTGGGTTGGGAGTGTGTCTACCAATACTTATCGCGACTACTTGCCTTCGGAAGAGCAGCTGCTCATATCCTCAGCAGTGAATGGAGGTTCTGGTAACCTTGAGTCTGCTAAATCATGTGTTCTGTGCAGATCAGAAGACACCAGAAGGGAGGTGTCACTTCCCAGTGACTGGTTGTGAGTAAATACCCTCCGAGGCTTAGCAGTGCGTCACACTTTGGAGCATGACAACTTGCTCTTAGACTTGGAGAAGAGTACACGGATTGAGGCTCATCACTTGAAGTGACGTTGACAGTACCTGTTGCAAGAAAACATGGCTGATAGCAAAATGCTCTCCCAACAAACCACCTATTTTCTCGAGGATGAAGAGAGAATGGACTGGGAGTCCCTGAGATCTGGAAGTTGCAGGAGTATCAAGGTGTACTGTCCGAGTCACAGATGGTCACAATTGTAGGAAAAGAATAAGAAAGAAAAAAAATGATCTGATCCTGGCTCGAACAGGAGACCTTCTGTGTGTTAGACAGATGCGATAACCAACTACGCCATCAGACCGACGGTGCTGACTGCGGATAATTGAACTCCAACCATGTGCGACCAACAACTACACGAGTTGGATTACGGCCATGAGGCTTCTCGTCTTGGACCGTGCGTCGGTCTCGTCCCAGCTTCATAATGAGTCGATTCACCTCGACCCCGAGGGCCCCCGAATCGCAGCTCCCGACGCTGCCAGCAGATGTTGTCTCAGCAATCAGTGTTCTTCACCAGTTTGTCACTTCAGCGCAACAGCTCCCTCCTCAGATCATAGTAACTTGCAGAAACGAGAGACGCGCATTTGGTAGGGCCGCACTTCAGGCAATGAGTTATCGTGTACGCACTGCAGCTCGAATATCCTAGGTACATTATACTGATGGGCCGTAACATAGAAAGCAGTGGATCTATTTATCCACCGTTTCGCCACCAAAGACGATTGGTGGATATCTGAGTTCAAGTACAAGCCGGACGTCACGATTTACGCTCGCTTTTACCGGTTACACGGAGAGGAGGACGATGGGATGGTTCAGCTCGATGAAAGGGGGTGGTCGGAATTGGTGGGAAACGCGGTCAAGCTGACGGTTGTGTTTACCTCGCTCAAATTCAGCGTCACTGCGTGAGTAACCGATCAGACAGGGCTTGACTGCGGACGCTTACGCTTGTTGTTTCGCAGGCAATCATCCGCAGTATGATTTCATGTATTACGGCTTTGTTCTGCAAAGGACTATCACATTCGTTGTCATGCTATTTTGTGGGTGTCCGTTGCAATCTTCGGGTTGACTCGTGGACAAAGCCCGGTCGACTCCCGAACGAGTCTATTATTGGAAGAGAGGCTCCTGAATATATATAGCATTATCCCAGTCATTATGCTAGGGGGGACTTGCCCGAGTCAGCTCCAGCAGCTTGGTATGGAGTCATGCCAGAGCGCGTGTAAGGCAGGCGAGTACGGGAAATGCTCGACTGCGGAATGGTTGTAAATAAGACCTTGTTCCGGTCCAGTGGCTGGTCGGAGTCTGAAACCTGTTGTACAGCATCCATCCCGGCTCAAGTATCCTGCTTACTAGCCACCCCCTACCACTTCGTTCGTCTCTGTCGATTCCCATCCGCTGTATCATTCGAAACAATCCATCTACTCCACTAGTTCCGTCCATTTGACGAAGCTACAGCAGTAATTTAGCAGGGCCACTACACAGCATGCGCCTTTCTATCTTACCAATACTCCTAGCGGGGGCAGGCGCAGGTGAGACATTGCTCCACTCCCTCAATCCTATGGTATCGACTCGACGATTCTTGCATCCATAGTCAGCCTCGCTGCAGCTGAGCCGATCCGCGTCATCGATAATCCATCTAATGCAAATGCCAACATTCGCTTTGGCCATGCGCTGGCGAACGCAAACGTAAACGGCAATGATGACAACGTCGACCGCGTCGTCCGTCCCGTAGTTATCATGATCTCTCCTCTTCAAGGAAAGGACAAGGGTCTCTCCCGCCACTTCTGCGGAGCCTCGCTGCGCGAGAAAGCTCTCCGCTTATCCAACGCTTTCCGCCACGCGCTGGGCATGCCTCCCATCGAGGTTGATCTCGCAGTGCCCGGGCCTGGGGAAGCCCACACCCTCCCTGTGGGTTATCCCTCACACAATGTCATACTTGATTCCCAAGAAGAGGACGAGGAAGAGAAACCCAGAAACCACCATGGCGACGAGCGCCCTGACCACCCTGATGACGATGAACATCACCCCCATCATGGCCACCATGGCCACCGTGGACATCACGGTCACCACCACAAACACCGCAAGAGCTTTTTGAGGCGCATCCACAGGGCCATCAAGGCACTTGGACCCTGGGAAGGTCGCGCGGTATCCTTCGTTCTTGGTAAGAGATCTCGGATCCCGCTTTTCCCGGGCTAATGTATTCTATGATAAGGCTGTGGTATCGGCGTTCTTCTGAGGATGTTATGGGTTCTGTCCGTTCTGGCTTATCGCACCGTGCGCGGCGAACGTGGTGAGGAGACCATTGATCGCGAATACATCGTGTATGAGCAAGTTCCCGAGACCTTATTTATTGCTCCTCCGCAATACGTTGACGAAAAGGTCAAGGCGGAGGCACCTAAGGAGGACGAGGAACGCAAGTAGGAACAACCCGTCTTGATTTGCCCATTACGTGGCAACCAAAAGATGCTTTTTATTCTCCAGCTTCTCATCTCTTCCTCTAGTTACAAGTCTGTTATACATGCCTCCTTTTCTGACTGATATTTCCTGTCCTGTTTTGACTCTGGCTTGGTATCCTTTGACGATCCACCAATCTTTTTATCCAATAGACTCCCACGCTCGTTTGAACACCTCATGTTGTGTCTCGTTTCTCGTATCCTTGTAATGGAGGAAATTACTCCCATTCGGCAGAGACAGGCTGAGCTCTAGTGGCAGCGCTGGACAACTTGAGACAAGCCCTCGATGGCCAAGTTACTATCGAGGAGGTGGTGTTGGGTATGTTTAATCCCGAGTTCGACTTGAGCCATCATTTCGAGAGGCACAGCACCTAAATTATCTTTAGGTGAGTGATTGTCATTCTTGCGAACTCTCGAGTCTTGACATCGTTAAGGTACCTGCCAAGTCTGGCCAAGGCTTCGATCTGGCATGCGAACGACAATGTCAGATCACTGTGAGGGTCAGTGGTCAGTTCCCTCTGCCCATGATGCAACAACACACCATGAGCTTGACCTCATCGTTCAAACAACGGGTACTGCTCCAATGACATTTTGGTGCGTTCGTACACTTTGTCTGGAAGGACGTTTCTGGATCCTGAACTATATGCATCATTTAGCGTGGGATCGAAGTCATACTAAATTTACCCACTTCGTTTCCGGGCTACTCAGTACTTGTCACCTGTTTTCCTCGGTTTTGGTCGAGCGCTGGCGCAGGACAATCTACTCACACCGTGGCTGCTACAAGTTTCTGATGTCGTGGTTATGTGTTTGAGCCTAGCAAACTTAATTTGAAGATGGTCTAAACTGGATGAACACGGCATTCATCGTACCGGGTACCCAGCTTCTGGTGGTGCCCTTGATGTGTGCCCCGTGTACCTTGTTGGATGTCTTGTCCGGAGAAGCTCCTTCCTCTGGGCCTCCTGGATGGCCGTCCACCGCTCGACTTTCTGATACACGCTCAATGTAAGGCATTTGGGGCTATGGGCGTGAAATATGGCAAGTGTTTTCATCCTTCACAAAAAGTATATACGTCGCTCATTCTACGAGGTCCAATTAAGTCTCTCAGAGTTACGGGCATGCAATATGTCGTTCTCAACATCCTTAATGCGACCGACGACCTACTCGAGAAGTAGAGCGCCACCGCGTCGAACAAGCCAGTGCATTTCACGATGGGCGGCGACCTCGCCGGTTATACGTACCGAGGACATCGCAAGTTCTTTCGTCGGCAGATTTGTACCAAGAATAGCCCCGAGCCTTGCCGAAGAAGAGGAAGCGAAACAATCCCCATGCAGTGTATTGAAGAATCCTGATGATCTGATCCTGCATTGCTAGTTATCCTCTGGGTTTGGGGTGCAGCCGCCAGCTCGGTGATTTTGACAACTTCGCATGGTTATAGCGCTACGTCCAATGACAACGGTGATCCGCTCGGAGATGGCTAACAAAGCCATGCACTTTTTTCGTAATCACGATATGGGGTCAACTGTCAAATTAGGCAAAAAAAAGTGATGCTTGTGCTGTCGTTCACGTCACAGCCACTCCAAGGTGCTACCCCCGGGGATGAAGAGATTTTGAAGTGGGTCTCTTTCCATGTACATGGGTATGGTTTTTAAGTATGGCTCCTGAGACGGTCAAGCTTAAATCGATCATAATTCTATGATTTATCAGGTGGATCTGACACAGTGAGCTGGATTTTCAATCAGAGAGAGTCACATTGATAAGCGTGGTGACAGACACCATCCACATTATCTGTGTTTTCCTTGCCGTGACGATATACCCCGAGGTTCCGATGTGGCCAGGACCAGTCAGGACCACTGCCTAGTCCCATATATAGGCGCGTTGTCCAGGTGCCTCGGAATGCTGCTGAGGGTGCTGAGACGACTGCTGATCTTATTTGCGAAGCATCATGCGAAAAGAGGAATCGATCACTGAAGACTATTCTGGGGTGTGGCGAGCGCCCGCGGTCGACACTGCACACTGGTGCTTGATCGCTACAAGTGCTAACTACACTCACCTTTACTCAAGACGCCTTGAGATACGAGGGGAGGATGCCAAGGCGGTCACTATATGGTGAGGTGGGAGGAAGTGGGGAGATTCAGGAGGAAGTACGAAATCAGTTTCGGACATCGTGGTTGCGAGGGTGAAATAACTGGCACAATGCTTTCGATGGAAAATCTGATGCGAGAGAGCTTCGTCGAGTCTGCCTTACACGACTTCCAGGTTTCGGTGACAACATGGCTGCCATCTTGGCTCACCGACATGCACAGGTCCTGCCCGGCGCACTATTTCATGGTCACCCTCCAACATTACGATCAGGTCGACCCTTGGCTGCTCGGGGTACAGTGCACCGCATTTGAAGCGGGCGCCGAGGTCAAATGGGCGCAAGCTGGAATCTGAGACGAGTGAGTCGCCGTCACACGTGAAAAACCTACCAGATCTACTAAGCCAAAAAAGGAATGAACACCTCGACGCACTGCCGAATCAGATAAAAGCCGCTGTGAAACACTGTCCCCGGGGCCTCGGGCTAAACTACCTGCACATTCACCCACCATATCTTTGACCCCCTGCCCTTGGACGATTCCTGGAACTCGAAAGCTTCTCCAAGTTAAGTGACACCATGTGATTTTCTTCTCAGTTCTGTGAGTGCGTCCTGCTGCGATGACCGACCCACTCTGTCTGATGAGAAACCCCTCAGCAATGAACGAACTATCCCGTTTGTACTGCTTCAGCGAAGGAACACCTACCTGCCAACACCGTACTCCGGTGCGTACGGGTTGACATCTGCCCGTACCACCCACAGCAGGACCGATTACGTGGTGTGACAGAAACTCGCGCGTCGCGCAACCAGAGGGTGGCATCGTGTATGTATGAAGAGGCTTAAACTCGTATCGACTTGCTAACGAGAGTTACTCCGCAGCAGTCTTCTTCCGCCGGATGGCCGGCACGAGATAAGATCATGTTATGGGTACACCGTATCCGTACCCATGCCCGTGCCCGTGCCTGCCACACCTCCCATTACCGCGGTATACAGTATGTGACTCTATTGGCGCACGGTGTTTAAGCGCTCTCAACATTGTCTTACAGAAGTCCCTGCCAAATCGAGAAGAGTTTCCCCAGCGTGCAGATGTTCTTCCGGTTGCCCGCGGCATCGGGCAACGAATGAAACTCGAGGGAAATGTGTTCCGACGATGGTAGCCCGAAACGCACTCCATAATACCCACATGTCACGCATCCCCTGACCAACTTGCTCGTAGATCTTATCTTTCCGAGACATACAGGGAGACAAGAACGTGCTCCAGAGATATCCATGAACCTGTGACACGTTGCGGATCCAGCCACTGGCATGTGACATTGCCTGCTTTACTGGGTTGGAGCTATGAGACCGAGATCGATCACGCCGTCTCCGTCATCAGCCGTTATCATCCGGTCGTAACACGTTCAAGCTCAGGAGTGGTACTATGGTATAAAGCCGGTCTGAATTGCATGAGTATATCGCTGCTCGTCCCCATCTACTCATCTCCTACAAAATGGTTTCATCAATCATGGGCGTTCATATCCTTGATATCTGCGTTACCGGTTTGGCATTGTACCTTGTCAGGCATCTTTTCAGGAAGAAGAGCGTGCCACTTCCACCTGGGCCGCCCGGATGGCCACTTATTGGAAACCTGCTTGACCTTCGGACGCATGTTCTGTATAAAACACTCGGAACCATGAGCAGTAAATACGGCAAGTGCATACTCGCGTCATACAAAGAACAGGATTTCTCAATCCACGTCAGGCCCTGTCTTATCTCTCAAAGCGATGGGCACGCAATACGTCGTTCTCAATTCTTTCAAGGCAACCAAAGACCTGCTCGAAAAGCAGAGCGGCATCACGTCCAACAGGCCACACTTTACGGTGGCCGGTGACCTCATCGGTTGGGGTAGCGCCACGGGCTTTCTGCAATATGGTGACACACATCGAAAACATCGCAAGCTCTTTGGTCAGCATATGCGTACCAAGCGTAGCGTAGTGAGGTTCTACCCTGCCGAAGAAGCGGAAGCAAAACAATTCGTTCGTGATGTCTTGAAGGACCCTGATGATCTGATTGCGCATTGTCGCAGGTATGTTCATCGTCTTCTGAGTAGCTGTGTTAACGTGACATATTTTGGGCAGAACGACTGCGTCATTGATCTTGAAGATATCGCATGGTTATAGCGTTACTGATGGTGATCCGCTCGTGGAGTTGGCTGACAGAGCTATGCGCAATATATCCGAGACCATGATGCCGGGACGTTTTATGGCTGACTTCTTTCCGACCCGTACGTTTCTTGAATCCCTTCGATCCATCTCAGTGACTTGAAAGGTTTTGCAAGTGCGATACTTGCCCGAATGGTTTCCTGGAGGTGGGTTCCACAGAGATGTGAAGCGGTGGCGAGATCTAGTAAGCGAGACGGTGAACACACCGTACCAGTTTGTGTTGGAGCACCTGGTTTGTTTCATCTTTGCGTTCATGGTGCTTGTACGCTGATGTTGACACAGGAAAGTGGTGACGCTACGCCGTCGTTCACGTCACGGGTGCTTCAGCAGGGCGTTACTCCTGAGGATGAAGAGATTTTGAAGTGGACTTCTTTCTCGATGTACCTGGGTATGGCTTCAAAGTATAGCTCTCAAACCTATTATACTTACGTTGAGCGTGGTTCCATGGTTTATCAGGTGGATCTGATACGGTGAGTTGGATTATCGTTTACAAGCAAACCCACACTAGAACAAGCGCATCGATGGAAGACACCGTCTATGTTGTCTGCATTTTTCCTTGCCATGACAATATACCCCGAAGTTCTCAAGAAAGCGCAGGTAGAACTCGATGCCGTTGTCGGGGATGAGAGACTGCCGACCATGGATGATCGAGATGCGCTTCCGTACGTGAACGCGATTTGTACGGAACTTCTTAGGTGGAACGTGGTGATTCCTATGCGTGCGTATCGTCGTTCTTGTGTATCTCTGACTAGACCAACATCATATGACACCACTAGCATCGCATGTCAACACACGGGATATCATCTACGAGGGATATTTAATCCCAAAAGGGTCCTGGCTTGTCGCAAACATCTGGTCCGTGGTTTATCGATACTGATGTCTGTTCGACATCTTATTCACATGAAATACTTGTGGCAGGTTTATCCTATCTGACCCAGAGACATACCCCGATCCAGATGTATTCGACCCGGAGAGGTTTCTTGGTGAGGATAAACAGCCTGACCCGCGTGAGGCGTGTTTTGGATGGGGAAGACGGTTGTGTCTGGGTGCGAACCTGGCAGAGTCTATTATCTTTATGCATGTCGCAATGGCGCTGGCGACGTTGGATGTATCGAGATATGTTGAGAATGGTGTAGAATGTGTGCCGAGGTATGAATTCGAGGAGGGCATGCTACGGTGAGTTTCCGATGTCGTTCTTGTGTGCTTCTGCCAATGACCGGTTTTGCAGTCGTGTCAAGCCGTTCGAGTGCACGATTGGACCGCGATCGAAGAAGGCGAAGGATCTTCTTCGCCCCTGATATCACTGTGACAAAGAAACCAAGCCCGACTTGGTGGGGAGGTTCGACGCCTCGTGGTTCCGAAGCCACCAGCGATGTATGGGGATTGTATTGTATAGGACACCAGCGGGTGAAGAAAGAGGCTCTATGATGATGTGGTTTTTTGCTGTCTTGATGACTACCGCAAATGAAATTTTGGGTGGGGAAAAGGAATCGAACCTGTTGAATTGGACCTGCTATATGTACAATCATATCAATTATCACACGGGCTTCTCTCCCTGAAGTCATTGAAAGGCTTATAGCTTGCTGGAGTGGGGGCTAGAGCCTTTCATGCTTACAGATTGCACTAAAAAGTTGCGCTACGCCTGCTATATTTCCGATTTGGCGGGAAAAAGCCCCTCGCGGGCCCGAGGTAATTCTCCGAATACCGAATACTGTACAATCTGCGTCGAAGAATGGGAGCGTAGTCGTCGATCGTGACGAACCACGGCGATCGGAATATGTATGTCAATATTGCTGACAATGACGGCAAGGGACATCCGAGTCCTATGTATGTACTCACCGTTATGAGTGTTCTCTGGATCAACAAATCAGCAGTACGTTACGCCACTGTCAACCAGCGCTAGGCACATTAACTTGTAACCCGTGAACTCCGAATCCTTATTGCCATTCCGATATTTATGCGCCGGGCAGCCACGGGCAACGAGGGAATCCCCTTACAAATTTACATGCTGAGCGGGGTACAGCATGTAAATTCCTCCGATTAAAGATACACGATAACGTACTAATATGAACGCCGTGATCACCGCGCGGTTTCGCGTGCTCAGGAATCGTGCGGTATAAAGCTGCTTTGATCTCCGTGAGCACGGCGTTAATCGTACACAGTTTCTGACCTTCTAGTTGCATCGTGGTTCCACCAGGCGAAAACCATGGGGATCAACGTCCTGGATGTCTGCTTTGGTGGTTTGGCATTGTACCTTGTTGGTCGTCTTGTCCGCAGGAGGAGATCTTCCCTCCCACCTGGACCTCCCGGATGGCCGCTCATCGGAAACCTGCTCGATTTTCCGACATATGCTCCATATAAAACATTCGCGGTCTTGAGCAGAAAATATGGCAAGCGCACAGACTTAACAAAAGTACATGCCTTGCTCATTCTACAGCAGGTCCTATCATGTCCTTCAACGTGATGGGCGCGAAATACGTTGTTCTCAGCTCCGTCAAGGCGATCAAAGACCTACTCGATAAGAACAGTGCCGTAACATCAAACAGGCTACACCTTACGATGGGCGGTGAACTCGTGGGCTGGAAGGACTCCACGGTGTTTCTGCAGTACGGTGACACGTACCGAAAGCATCGCAAGTTCTTTCATCGGCAGATTGGCACCAAGAATAGCCTAGAGGCGTACTATCCTGCAGAGGAACAGGAAGCGAGACAACTTGTGCGCAATGTGTTGAAGAGTCCCAACAACGTGGTCGCGCATTGTTGCAAGTACGGCACGACCGCTCACTACATATGTGATCGTGCTAACATGTCATATTTTTGGAAGAACGGCCAGTTCAGTAATCCTGAAGATTTCGCATGGTTATAGCGTCAAGGATGACTCGGATGGTGATCCACTCGTGGAGATGGTTGACAAAGCCATGAACATATTCTCTGTGGTCATGACACCCGGACGGTTTCTGGTTGACACGCTTCCAATCTGTATGTTTCACACGCACCTCCGACCGATTTGAGTTGGTCGAACAAATTTTGCTAGTGCGACACTTGCCCGAGTGGTTCCCTGGAGGTGGGTTTCACAAAGATGCAAAACGGTGGCGCAAAATAGTGAGAGAGACGGCGGACACTCCACATCAGTTTGTTTTGGAGCAACTGGTATCTTTGTCTTCAAATCGCATTACTTGCGCACTGACGTCGACTTAGGCAAAGGGCGACGCTCTCCCATCGTTGACGTCACTACTGCTTCAAGAGGGTGTTACTCCTGAGGAAGAAGAAATTTTGAAGTGGGTTTCTTTTAACATGTACGTAGGTATGGTTTCAAAGCATGCCTCAGGAGACTATTCTACTTACGTCGAGCTTCGTCCTACGATCTATCAGGTGGATCTGACACAGTAAGTTAGATTCTTTGTCTACAAGCAAATCCACCGAAATGAGTACATCGATGGCAGACGCCGTACACAATAGCAGGATTTTTCCTTGCCATGACAATATACCCCGAGGTTCTCAAGAAAGCGCAAGCGGAAGTTGACGTTGTTGTCGGGGACAAGCGACTTCCAACCATGAAGGATCGTGATGCGCTTCCGTACGTGAACGCCCTCTGTAAGGAACTTCTTAGGTGGAACGTGTTGATTCCTATGCGTACGTATTGTCGTTCATGTGCGTTTCTGCATAGAGCAACATCATATGACACTTCTAGCACCGCACGCCGCCGCAGAAGATATCATCTATGAGGGATATTTCATCCCCAAAGGGAGAACGCTTTTTGTAGGTTTATCCTTACCAACCCAGAGATATATCCCGATCCAGATATGTTCGACCCAGAGAGGTTCCTTGGCGAGAATCAGCAGCTCGACCCACGTGAGATGTGTTTTGGGTGGGGAAGACGGTCGTGTCCGGGTTCGCTCCTGGCTGAGTCGACGATCTTCATCTGTGTCGTGATGGCACTGGCTACGTTGGACATTTCGAGATGTGTCGAGAATGGTGTGGAGGTGGTGCCGACGTATGATGTCAAGGAGACCATGATACGGTGAGTTTTCGGAATTGTCCTAGTTTGTATTTGCTAAGGACTGGTTGTTCAGTCATGTAAAGCCGTTCAAGTGTAGGATTGTACCGCGATCGAAGAAGGCGGAAGAACTTCTTCAATCTTGATCCGAGTCTATGTGGGGGGAGATTAAACGCCGAAACTACCTTTGTTGTCTTGATAACCATTGACCACTTTTGCTATATGTCCAATCAGACGAGCTCTCAGCGAAACTTCGGAGTCGTTGAATGGCCCATCATACCATGCCTGACTCGGGGTCGACGAGGCTGGCAGGCCTGAGGGCGGGTACGAGCCTACCTGGGACGTGCGTGGCGGGTCAGTGTGGTGACGGTATGGGGTCATCGGCCTCTACCATTATTTTGTGAGTCGCCGGGCTGTGCGTGTGGCGCATCGATCTCCTGTTCGCGTCGCGCCCTCCGAGTCTCTCCCTCTGCATGACCGTACGTTCTTCTTCACTTCTGAGATGCTTTCCGGGTACACATATAAGGCATATAAGAAGAGCCTTGGTTGTCGCCGGTTCTAGGTATCACCGTGGTCCGTGAGATCGCGTCTTTGCTCTTGGCGCTCGTCACGCCCTGCCTCGCGCTCGGTGTCGCACAACGCCAGATTAAAAACTTTGTCGCGTTTGGTGACTCGTACTAATACGAACGCGTCACATTGCCCTTCTGCGGACGGTGGGTACCAATGGCCGACGTGGGCTGCCGGGTACGGTCCTTTTGATCTCTACGGTGAGTCTCTCTGGCCCACGGACTCCAGGTGTTGCTCGCTCATCTGGATCATCCCACGTCATTCGCAGGGCTCGCAAAGTCCGGTGTGACTTGCTCCAACTTACTCACCTACCGTCCCGCTCCCACCATCATGGAATGGGAGATCCCCACGTACTTGGACGCGTACAACGGCACCCTCACACTCCGCGCACAAGAGACCATGTATGCGAGTTGGATCGGGACAAACGATCCCGGTGTCAACGCGCCCTTGACGGGGAGTGACGCACCCGACGTGTCGATCATTTCTGTCAGGCAATGTGCCGTCGATGTTTTGAATCGGCTTTATGAGAGCGGCGCACGCAACTCTATCATGCAGAACGTACGTCGGAAGTTCACAGGGTCATGGCCGAAATGCTTACTCCTTGCGCGGCAGATCATCCCCCTCGATCTGACCATCATGACGCCAAGGACTCGTACATCAACAAGCACTGGACCGCTGAGCGCAACACAACCGAGTGGAATGTCAACATGCGGGAGCCCTTATCTGGCAGGGACAGCCACCTATAAGTTCCCTTAAGTGCGACACGGAGTGCACCGGCCAGCCACGGGCAGCGAGGGAATCCTCTCACACATCCGCGGTATGTAAATGTCGCCGATTAAAACTACTTACGTACTTACATATATGAGCGCTGTGGCGTGCCCGTTTCGCGTGCTCTGGCCTCGGGGATCGTGCGGTATAAAGCTGCTTTGATGTAATTGTAGTACCCAGTTTCTGATCGTCCTGTGCATTGTGGTTCCATCAAGCGAAAACTATGGGGGCCACTGCCAACGTTCTCAATGTTTGCCTTGGTGGTTTGGCATTGTACCTTGTTAGTCGTCTTGTTTGCAAGAGGAACGCTCCCCTCCCGCCTGGGCCTCCCGGATGGCCGCTCATCGGAAACCTGCTCGACTTTCCGACATATGCTCCGTATAGAACGTTTGCATCCTTGAGCGGAAAATACGGTAAGTGCATACAGTCTGAGACTCTTCACAAAAGTATTTACGTCGCTCACCCTACGCCAGGTCCTGTCATGTCCTTCAACGTGCTAGGCGCGAAATACGTTGTTCTCAATTCCGTTAAGGCAATAAAAGACCTACTGGATAAGGACAGTGCCGTGACGTCAAATAGGCTACACCTTACCATGGGCGGTGAACTCGTGGGCTGGAAGGACTCCACGGTCCTTTTGCAATATGGTGACACGTACCGAAAGCATCGCAGGTTCTTTCATCGACAGATTGGCACCAAGAGTAGCCTTGAGGTGTTTCATCCTGCACAAGAAGAGGAGGCGAGACAACTCGTACGCAATGTGTTGAAGAACCCCGATAACGTGATCGCGCATTGTTGCAGGTACGGCCTGACTGCTCACAAGGCGATCGTGTTAACATGTATTATTTTGGGAAGAATGGCCAGATCAGTAATCCTGAAGATTTCGCATGGTTATAGCGTCAAGGACGATGGTGATCCACTCGTGGAGATGGCTGGTGATGCCATGAACGTATTTACTATGATCATTACACCCGGACGGTTTCTGGTTGACACAGTTCCAATGTGTATGTTTCCCACTGGCAGGTTCGACCGGTTTGAGTTGGTTGAACGAATTTTGCTAGTGCGATACTTGCCCGAGTGGTTCCCTGGAGGTGGGTTCCACAAGGATGCAAAGCGGTGGCGCAAAATAGTGAGAGAGACGGCGGACACTCCACATCAGCTTGTGTTGGAGCACCTGGTATCTTCTCTTCGAAATCATGTTACTTGCGGACTGATGTCAACTTAGGCAAAGGGCGACGCTCTGCCGTCGTTGACGTCGCAGCTACTTCAAGAGGGTGTTACTCCTGAGGAAGAAGAAATTTTGAAGTGGGTTTCTTTTTCCATGTATATAGGTATGGTTCCAAAGCATGCCTCAGAAGACTATTCTACTTACGTTGAACTTTGTTCTACGATCTATGTATCAGGTGGATCTGACACGGTTAGTTATATTCTTCGCCTACAAGCAAATAGCACTGAAAGGAGTGAATTGTTGGCAGACACCGTATACAATAGCAGGATTTTTCCTTGCCATGACAATGTACCCCGATGTTCTTAAAAAGGCGCAAACGGAGGTGGACGTCGTTGTCGGAAACAAGCGACTTCCAACCATGGAGGATCGTGGTGCGCTTCCGTACGTGAACGCTATCTGTATGGAACTTCTTAGGTGGAACGTGTTGGTTCCTATGCGTACGTATCGTCGTTCGTGTGCATTTCTGCATGGAACAACATTATATGACACATCTAGCGCTGCACGTCACCACAGAAGATATCATCTACGAAGGGTATTTGATCCCCAAAGGGACGTGTCTACTCGGGAACACCTGGTTCGTGTCTCATTCAGAATGACGTTGATTTGACATGCTCATGTCATCAACGTGGAACGCTTGTAGGTTTATCCTAACCAACCCAGAGATATATCCCGATCCAGACGTGTTCGACCCGGAGAGGTTCCTTGGCGAGAATCAGCAGCTCGACCCACGTGAGATGTGTTTCGGGTGGGGAAGACGGTCGTGTCCGGGTTCGCTCCTGGCTGAGTCGACGATCTTCATCTGTGTCGTGATGGCACTGGCTACGTTGGATATCTCGAGATGTGTCGAGAATGGTGTGGAGGTGGTGCCGACGTACGACGTCAAGGAGGGCATGGTACGGTGAGTTTCCGGAGTTGTTCTACTTTGTAATGGTTTGTACCTACTGAGGACTGGTTTTGCAGTCACGTCAAGCCATTTAAGTGTAGGATTGTACCGCGATCGAAAAGGGCGGAAGAGCTTCTTGACTCTTGATGTTATCTATGCAATGTGCTGGTCAGCAGATTAGACACAATGCGGTACCACGTGCTGGTGAGGGGGAGATTAGTAGTCATAGGACAGAAGGTGGACGAAAGACTATTTGCTGCTCGATGTGACCACTTTTGCTATGTATGCGATCAGACGTGCTTGGAAACTTCCGAGTCATTGAAAGGCCCAATAAATGCCACACCAGACTAGAGGGCTTCCACATCTGCAGATTGCAGTTGCGGTCAGCCTGCGATTTCTTTGGCTGGGATAAACCGTTCGTGTTTCAACTTTTCAGCCGGTCTCGGGATTACTGAAATCGATGCATATGCGAGAGGGCTGCACGCTCCGAATGTTTCATCATCCGCGTCGAAGCGAAGCATAGTCGTCAATGACGCTGACGAGTCAGAGTAACGAATGGATTATGTCAATATCTCCGGCGGTGACGATGAAAAAACGGGATACGATGCAAGAACTGGGAATGGTAAGGTGATCCAACGTAGTGGGGGTGATCGTATGATACTGTCGAATGATGAGAGGCAAGTCGGACATGACAACACTGCGAACAAGTCACCGGCTCTATCTGGTAGGGACAGCCAACGCCACGGTCAAGTACTTTGGAACCGGCCCCCTCCATCAGAAGCCGATGGGACAAGAGGAGTGAGTGCGGAGATGGACAGGCGCAAAAGGAGGAAAGACAATGGTTGTGAGTCCGAACTTGGCTCTGGAGAGTGCCAGTCGACACAAGAGCTAAAGATTAGAAAACCATGTCAGGGTGTACCTGAGCGGAGAGCACATAATCACTTCAAAATATGAATATGATCGTCACCTTGAGACATATTCCTGAGCGACTGGAATCGAAGTATAGTCACAAACGAACTGAGAACATAGACAGGTAAGTCACGAAGCATTGCACTGAACGTTACCAATAAGTATATCAAACATTCAAGACAAACCCCATCAGTGTTCTTCGCACCACTGAAGGATGGATAGACCGTGGCCACTCTCCAACTCCGTTTCAATGGCAGGCTAAGACATGCCATACTACGGCGTCGGTCCATGAGTCGGAGGGGCCCATATCTACAATGCAGCTGAAGTGAGTAAACAACTTTTCGCAATGAACCACTGGACGTCGGCGAGAGCTTCCAGATGCTGAGTGTACGCAAAGTCCGGCAGCCCCAGTCCACGTACTACTAGCTGGGTCTTCGAGACAAAAAAAACTTGCAGTTGGTGACCAAGGTCGATTTGGGAGGTCAGGTCCCAAAAGAATTATGATAATGGAGAGTTCTTGCTCATCATTGGTGTGATTAGTGAGGCTACGGCACCAGCCGGCCATGCGGTGGCGCCGGCACTCCGGACTCGGAGGAGTAAGTTCTCAACACCGACTCGACTCGGACTTGTTGTGTGTATACCACTCCTTCGCTGTACGCTTAATGCCCCGAAAAAACAACAACCACAACCATCGCGGTCGAGGCGATGGTGGGAACCGTGGTCGTGGTCGTGGTCGCGGTCAAGGTCAAGGTCGAGGTCGAGGTCGGGGAAGACCAGATGGTGTTCCCACCACGATCGCGCCAGCGATGGCCCCCGCCGCTCCTCGCCATCCCTATCCCCATACGAGCGCAGACGTCGATGCGGTGATACAGCAGTGGCCAGAACCATCTACTGTATCGGGTGCGTCCTGGGTGGTCGTCCGCGTCCATCCATACTTTCCTTGGTGGGATCTTTGATATATATACCCCACAGGCGCGAACGGGGGTAGGAACGGAAATAGATGGAATGGGCCTTGGAGGGGTCCGGGGACGCCCAGGTGGCCGAGATCGGGTGCTGGGACGCCTTCGAGGGGGACGAATAGTCCCTGGCGTGGCGCTTCGACGCCAAGAGGACGGGGTAGAGGATCATGGAGACCAGATGACGGTGGGGACCGTTTTCAAAATGGCCCGCGCCATCCCCGTCTCGGTCTCGGTTCCAAAGCGAGGACCACCATCGGGAAAGACGCCCCCCTCTCCAGCCTGCTTTACTCCGAGCGCCCACTCTTGCGACCTGTCACGTTCGTGCGGGCGACGTTGACCCCGTTCTTGTTCCAGCACTCGGAAGATGTTTTGGAACCTGTGGCTGATGGCGCTGGTGAGTTGTGTTTTGTTTTACGGATGCTACGGTACGCGCGATGGCTGATCGATCGATCGTGTCTCGTGGTTAGATGCGACGGAGAGGTCTCACGTCCCCACTGCGGACACCGTCACTAGGTTGTTCCACCAGACAGACACCGGGCCATTGTCCGCGTCAGAATCAGACTCAGAATCAGAGGATCACTTTCAAGATGCCCTTGAGGAAATAGACTTCGCAGACCTGGCACGGGTCCGCGCAGAGGTCGATGCCATCGCGCTCGGCACCGCGGCGGTGACGACGGCTCAGGCTCGAGACGCTCACGAAGATGAAGAAGTCCTCGAAGAAGTTGATTTCGCCGATTTGGCAGCGATACGTGCCAAGGTCGACGCTGCAGAACCACAGGCACCCTCTCGAAGTGGTATCATCCGGGAAGCGTTCACTGGTGTATATAATCAGAACAAAGACGGGACACAGGCGTCGATCACCATGGACAATGTCGATTATGACCTGCCGGACGGCGCACAACAGAGAGCATCGTTATCAACGTCAGCTACGCTCTACAGTTCGCTTCATTTCAAACCATCTATCGAGATTTCAAACATATCTAATCACGAATCTTGCACTCACGATCGAGATACAATCCTAGTCGAGGAAGACGAACCTTGCTCATCCAAACCATTGCCAAAAATGTTTGTAGAAGAACCATCCCAATCCAAGGCAACGCTAGAAATACGTCCTGTATCCATACCTACTCACGACACCCTCCATCCCGATGCACCTTCTCAAGACGACTCCCATCCACTCTTCGTCGTCGATACCACACCCACACGTCCATTTACCGGCCGTTCCGCAAGCGACGTTATCCTCGTCGACCGAACAGGAGACGGCGAGACCCTCGGAGACCAAGAAGAGGAACGGATTGTCTACGTCGCTCCACACCCCCGCTCCGGGCGCGCTGCAGGCACGCCCATTCCTGCGGCCCCACGCGTCGAGTTGCCCCAGAAGTCCATGTTGACGGGGCGTTCCTTCGGGGTGGGCGGGCTGACGAGTTCAGTGCGCGAGGACGATGCTGGTCCGACGGTGTCAGCGTCTGATCGGGATCGGGCTCACGCGCGTGCTGATCTTGAAAGGGGGGTTGGAGAAGACCAGTATCTCTCCCTTGCCTCGCTCACCCTTGAGCCCACTGCTTCGACTTCCGTTTCCCCGCCTACCCGTCCACCGCGCACGAATGCGGAAATAAGGGGGCGCAAGAAGGGGGCGCGGCTACGGCGACAGGGCAAGCGAGGTGGGTTGGGGTTTGATGGGTC
>Ga0307508_10002606_pt1 | contig 18971 bp, 14 predicted proteins | sample 9_EM_MG_FD_203089 | JGI IMG/M metagenome (GOLD analysis project Ga0307508, IMG submission 203089) | Populus trichocarpa ectomycorrhiza microbial communities from riparian zone in the Pacific Northwest, United States - 9_EM | ecosystem: Host-associated > Plants > Roots > Unclassified | place... | reverse complement strand
CCTGCCCGCGCGGCAGCCCGCACCGCCGGACGCGCTGCCGCGCCGGCTCCCGACTTGTTCGGGGGTATCGACGCAGCCGGCAGCGAAGACGACGTCGCAACCAGCGCGCCAGAGCAGGCCGCGCGCGGTGGCGGTGGCGGCGGCTTAGGGCTCGGTTCGTCGGGGTCCAGCGGCGCCAGCGGCACCGGTGCCCGCAACGAGTCATCCGTCTTGTTCTCGCTCAGCGCACTGACGTCGGCAGCAAGCCGGCCGTCGTCTCGCCCGGTCGCCCCGATCGCTACGGCACCAAGCGGCGCGGCGACGCGCGAAGACTCGGGCCTGATCGACCTGAAGGCGCTCACGGCGGCCGCGACCAAGTCGGAAGCCATGGCGGCACCGGCGATGCCGACGGCACCGTTGATCTCGCCGCTCTCGGCGTCGCCGCTGGGTATCGCGTCGCCACTCGGCGGAGGGCTCGGCTCGCAAGCCACCGACTACGGTGCGCCGCAGGCTAAGAGCAACACCGGGCTCTTCATTTTCGCCGGTATCGCCGTCGCGGCCGTCGCGGCCGTCGCCATCGTCTTCATGCTGCGTCCGCCGCCGCCCGCGCCGGCCCCGCCGCCCGTACTCGTCGCTCCGCCAGCTGTCACTGCGCCGCCTCCGACTCCGACCGCTGAGGTCACCGCGACTCCGCCCTCGACCGGCACGGCCGCAAACGAAGACGCGCCGAAGGCTGGCGCCAAGCCGGCAACGGGCGGCGTCAAGCGCAGTGGCGGCGCTGTCGGTGGCGTCAAAAAAGGTGCCGGCCCCGCTGCCGCCAGCCCTGCCGGCGGCGGCGACGCCCCGGCGCCCCCGAAGCCGAAAAAGAGCGCCTGCGGCTGCGCGCCAGGCGATCTGCAGTGCGCCATGCGCTGCGCCGCCGGCTGAGTTGAGCCTACGGACCCGCGAAGTGCTCGCGGGTCCAAGGGTCGTGATTTCTGAAAGCGGGGCTGCCGCGGCGCGGCCTGGCTTGCAGAAGCTTCCGTGGCGGCGTTCGGTGCAGCCGGTTCGCCCGTGAGCGGGGCGGCAGCGTGCAGCGGGGCCGCGGGCGGGTTGCGTGGCGCGGGCGTTGGTGGTTGCGCGCCCCGTCGTGCCGCCGCGCCCGCCGCGCCGCCTGCGGGCGGTTCGGCGAAGGCGAAGGCGAAGGCGAAGGCGAAGGCGAAGGCGAAGGCGAAGGCGAAGGGCGGCGCGGCAGGTCGCAGAATCACTTTGTATGCGAAGTCATTCTGCGAAGCCGAGACCCCCTCTCGCCCAGATCCAAACGGGCCCGTTGAAGTCGTTTGAACGACTTCAGACCAAGCGTCAGCCGTCTCCCATAAGTTTCGCCCCGCACGACGCGGCCAGGATACGCCACGGTAGCTTCTGCGAGTCGAGCTGCGCGTTGGCAGCCCCCGCCGTTATTTTTGCGAGTCGAGCGCCAGATCGCGGGCTTCGTTGCGGGCGGCACCGTCGGGATGCTCGGCGAGGTAGCGGCGTGCGTCGCTGGCGGCGCGGGCGGTTTGGCCGGCGCTGCCAAGCGCGCGGAAGTGCTCGACCTGTGCCACCTCGCGCAGCGTGCTTTGCGGATATGTCGCCAAAAGCTCGCCGAACAGCTCGGCCGCGCGCGCCGCGTCGCCCCGATTGCGCGCCTCGACCCCTGCGGCAAACAGGCGATTTTCTTCGGCCAACGTGCCCGGCTTGCGCGGGGGCGCGTCTTTCGCGGCCGAGGTCACGCGGCTCACGACGGGCGACGGCGCTGGTTGCAGCTCCGCTGGCGGCGTGACCTGCGTCGGCAGCGCCGCCGTGGCCTCGACGCCCGTCGCCGAGCTCCAGCTCTGCCCTGCGCTCAGCAGCGCGACTTGCACACCTTGCGCAAGCACCCAAACGCTGCCGCGCGTCACGTGGACGCGAGTGTTGGTCGCCGTTTGCAGCGGCTCGACGCGCACGTCGAAGATCGTGCCACGCACCACGACTTCGGCGTCCGGCGTCTCGACGACGACGGCGCGCTTGGTCTCCACGTCGTGGTTGACCTCGAGATCGACGCGCCCGCGACGCAAGCTGATGCGTTCTTCTGCGGCGCTCGGCCGCGACAGCTTGAGCTCCGTTGATTCGCTCACGTTGACTGACGACTTGGAGGTCGCCAGGTGTGCGTGCGCACCCGCCGCGGTCTGTAGGCCATCGCCGTCGCGCAGCGCGCGCTCGCCGGAGCCAACGACGCGTCGCGCGCCCTCTTGCGTGAGCACCACCGTGCCCGTCACGCGATCGAGCCCCGCGATAGCGACGGCAGCTGCGCTCGCGTGCCGCTTGAGCAGCGAGCCGCCGAGCACGAGGAAGCCGGCCGCCGCCAAGACCACCACGCCCCGCCGCCAGCGTCGGCTTTTTTCGGCGTTTTCTGCCGAACGCTCCACGCTGTCTTTCATCGCGCGCACCAGCCGATCGCGCCGCGCGGGCGACGCGTCTTCGGGCACGCTCGGGAGATTTTCTTGCGCGAGCTGGCGCAGCAGCTCGCCCGGCTCGCTGTCGAAGGGTGCTCGGCTCATCGCGGTGCCGCCTCTCCGCCCGGCACCGTGACTGCCAGGCGCTTGTGCAAATCTTTGCGACCGCGCACGAGGCGCGACTGCGCAGCTGCCACGGACACTCGCATCATCAGCGCGATCTCCGCCAGCTCATGCCCGAGGACGTCGTGTAAAAACACGGTCTCGGCGTACTGCGGCTTCATGTCGACCAACGTTGCGCGGACCAATTGAAGCTCGGAACGCACCGCCGCTTCCCGCTCGGCGTCGCCGCGCGAGGCGTAGGTTTCGCTGTCGGGCGGCGCGTCGCGGTCCATCACTTTGCGTTCGCGACGGCGCGAACGCAGCGCGTTGAACGCCACGTGGCTGGCGATGCTGGACGCCCAAGTGCGCAGGTTGCAGGCGCGCGCGTAGCTGCGACGCGACAAGGTCACGATGATCTGCTCGAAGACCATCTGTACGAGATCGTCATGGTCGACCTCACGCCGTCCGAAAACGCGGTACACGGTGTGGTCAACGACCCGAATCAGACGATCGTAAAGCGCGGAGGCCACCTGGCGGTCGCCGCGCTGCACCGCCAAAATCAGCGCTTCGTCGTCCAGACCCTCGCTGCCTTGCGGCGACGTTGGCGCGACGAGGCGGAGGGGGGCGGCAGCGGCGGGAGCGGGGCGAGACACGGGGACTCGTTAGGATAGTAACCGCAAACTAACCTGCCAGGCAGCGTCGCGCTTTGAGCCGAATTTCTGGGGACTTTTGTGGGGCAGCGCCTCGCTGGCACAGCGCGTGCGTGGTAGCCTATCACGCTCAATGTCCTCCACGCCCCGGAGCCATTGCGCCGGGCTGCTCGCGGCGCTTACGTCCCTCGTTGCGCTGTCGTGTGGCTCGGACACCATCGATTTGTTGCCGACCTTGGCCGGCGCCTCGGGCGGCAGTGCAAGCGGTAGCGGCGGCGCGGGCGGAAGCTTCACGACGGCCGGCACCGAAGCGAGCGGCGGCAGCAACAGCGGAATGCCGGGCAACGGCGGGATGGCAGGAGCGAGCGCGGGTGTGGGCGGAAGTGCCGGCGGCAGGCTGGGGAGCGGGGGCCACAACGGTTGCTCCGGCCCCGGCTGCGGCGGGAGCCTGGGCGGCGCCTTCCCCTTCCTTTGCGAGCAGAGCAGCGTGAGCTCGTGCCAGCCGTGCGCGGACGAGGGCCAGTGCCCCGCGAATCAGCACTGCGCTCAGCATTTCTGCGCGGAGTGCGCCAGGGACGACGACTGCAACGGTGGTGTCTGCGACAAGTTCGCCCACCGCTGCGCACCCATGTGCCAGAACAGCATCGAGTGTCGCGGCGGGCGTATCTGCGACACGACGTTCAACGCTTGCGTGACCTGCACACAGACCGAGGGTTGCCCCCCCAGCACCGATATGGACGCACGCATCTGCGACCCTTACCTGCGCCGCTGCATCGAGTGCCTCGGCGACGCCAACTGCGGCGGCGACCGCAAGCACTGCGTCCGCTACCAATGCGTGTGCTTGAACAACGCGGATTGCGGCGATGGCATGTTCTGCGATCAGAACAGTGGCCGCTGCCGCCCGCCGTAACGACGGCTCAACGCAGCCGCAAGCGCACGCCGACAAAACCGCTGAATCCGGCCGCCGGCGTCTCACCCACTTCGGTGCCGGCGATTTGCACGACGCTGCGCTCGGGATCGATGAACGTCGCGGCACTGAGCAGCAGCGCGAACGGTGCCTCGAAAATCCAATAGCCGTCTATGGCGGCACTGACACCCGGCTTCCAGCGCGAGTCGCCGGCTGAACGCTCACCATCGTAGGCCGTGACCGACATGTGCTCGAGCATGAAGGAAAGGCGCACGTCGACGCCGAGCGAGCGCAGGTTCGGCGCCAGCGGATGGCCGACACCCAGCGCCATGCTGAGCCAGCGCACGCGCAGAGCCGGATCGCTGCCGCGCTCTGAATAGCCGGTTTCGGCGACGCCGAACAGACCGCGCGGGACGATCTCAGAGGCTGCACGCAAGGCGCCACCCGCGCGTGGCGGGCCTGGGATCAACGCCAACCCGAGGCTGCCGCCGAAGTCGACCCAGGTGGAGCGCGTGAGCCGCACCGTTGCTGGAGGCGGGCTGGGCGGGCGCGACGGCGGCGCTGGCGGCGGCGCGACCGGCGGCAGCTGGGGCGTCTCGGAGACCGGGCTCGGCGCTGGCGACGGCGGCGCCGTCTGGTGCGCGACCAGCGTACCGATCGCGAAGCCCATCGCCCGGTAGCGCTCGAGCTCGTCGTCGCCCGGCTGGAAAACCAGGTCGCGCGTCGACCATTCGGCGCTATCGGTACCGCGCAGGCCGAGCTCGATGCGCGCACGGTCGCCGTCGCGATGGACGATGGCGACACCGAGCGGCGGTTCGCCGGCTTTCACGTCGGAGGGGATGCATTCGTTCGGCGCGGCGGCCCGCGTGCAGGCCGCGAGCAGTACCGCCAACTCCTGCGGCCGCGGCTGCGGCGCGTAGACCTCGACGACGATCGGCGCGGGCACTCAGTCGCCGCCCGCGTATGGAAGCAGCTCGACGGCACCCCTCGGAGCCTTGGGCTCGTGCGCCGCGCCTCGCCGATCCGCGCTGCCTAGCCGCAGGCTACCGTCGGCCCACAACAGCGCGAACGGCGCGCCGGGCACCGGCTGACCACCGACGCTGGGTATGATGAGCACGGTGGTGGCCTCGAGCTCGTTCGTGTCTGGCCTGGGAGCCGCCGCGCAGGCCTCGGCGACCAGCGCATGGGCGTCGCCTTCTTCGCAGTGCGAGAGCAGCCGGCGTTCAGCGGCTTGGGGCGAGGTGCGCAGCAACAGCTCGGCCGCGGCGCGCCGCACGTTGGCGCGCGGATCGGAGCTGAGCAGCTTGCCGGGATAGCCGTCGCTGCAGCTGGACTTGGCGAGCGAAAGGCCGCGCAGCGCCTGTTCGCGCACCGATGCACGCGCGTCGCGCAAGAGCGCCCCGCACAACGCTCCGGCGGCGAGCTGGGGCTTGCCACGCGCGAGCCGACCGAGCGAAACCGCCGCGTTTCCAACGACGGCCGCCTCGCGATCGCCGAGCGCCTGCGCCAGCGCTTGCCGGGCGACGGGCGCGTCTGCCGCGTCGACGAAGCCCAGCGACCAAACCGCGTTGGCCCGCACGTGCGCGTCGGCATCGCGCGCCAGCCGTCCGAGCACGGCCGCGTCCGGCTGGGCCGAAAGTAGCTCAGCCGCTTTGGCGCGATCGCCCGGCTCCACACTGCCTGCGACCTTCGACAGCAGAGACCGGGCCGGCGAGCGCTTCGACGCCGAGAGCGCCTCGAACAGCTGATCGCGCTCGCCACCACGCGCGCTCGCAAAAATCCCGGCAACCCGCGCGATCTGCGCGTCGTCGCGGCTCTGCGAAAGCGGCCCCGGCAGCGCCAAGTAGACGAGCTCACGATCTCTTTGCCCGCCATTCGCTAGGCGCTCCACCAGCGCGGGCAAGAGCTCGGCCGGCTGCGCTCGGCGAATGGCCAGGGCCGCCGCACGCTCGACCCTAACCTCGTCCGAATCGAGCGCCGTCAGCAGCGCCTGGGCCGTCGCCTTTCCGGGAATGTTGCCGAGCGCTGCGGCGGCGCTGGCAGCGAGTGCCGGATCGCTTTTCGCGTCGAGCAGCGGCAAAAGTGTCGCGAGCGCCCGTTCCGAGCCGGTGCGCCCGAGCAGCCCCACCAGACGCAAACGTTCGGGGCGTGAAACGGCTCGCGCCGAAAGCGCCCGCACCAGCGGCTCGACCGCGCGCCCGTCGGCGTCTTTGGGCGATAGCAGCGCTTCAGCCGCGTCCATGGCGGCGGTGCGCGACTCTGCGTCGGGCACCGTGAGTCGTTCGAGCGCTGCGCTGAGCGCGCGCACGTCGCCCAGCTTGCCGAGCACCGCGAGACCCACTTTGGGCGAGAGCCGACCGCGGTCGAGCGCCACACGGACGCTCGCAGCTGACGCCGTATCGCGAGCCTGGCCGAGACCGAGCGCGCAACCTTCGGCCAGCGCCGCGTCCGGCGCCGACTCCAAGCAGTTGCGCAGCGGAGCCATGAACGACGCCGGCGCCAGCGCTAGCGCCGCCAGCACCGCGTCGCGCTCACGTCCCGGCTCGTCGGCGCCGAGCTCTCGCACCAAGGCCTGCCCAGCCTCCGCGCTACCGATATGGCCGAGCGCCAACAACAGCGCGCGGCGAGCGTCCGGCTCGGGTGCGCTCGCCAAAAGCGCGCCGAGCGGCGCGACCGCCGCCGCGTCGCCGAGCGCGCCCAGGGCGCGCACCACCGCGACGACCACGCCGCGGTCCGAGTCGCGCAGCGCCAGCAAGAGCGCGCTGCTGCTGCGCGGATCGCGCAGCGAGCCCAGGGCACGCGCCACGGCGGCACGCACCGGGGGGCGTGGATCTTCGATCTTGCCAATCAGCGGCAAGACGGCGCGCGCGTCGCCGAGCGCGCCCAGGGCGTTGGCCACGGCCTCGCGCACCTCGGGCACGCTGTCGTCCAAGTGCCCGAGCAATGGCAGCACGGCGGCCTCGCTTTGTGACGCGCCCAGCGCCGTGGCCGCCGCCGCTCTCACTTCGGCATCCGAGTCGCCGAGCGCGCGCCCGAGCGCCGGCACCGCGCTCGGCGCGGGCGCCACGGCCAGCGCCAGTGCGGCCGATAGCCGCAGCCGCTTGTCCGAACCCGACAGCCAGGGCACGACACGCTCTGTCACGTTCGGCGTCTCGAACCGCAGCAACAGCTCGAGCGAAGCACTCGCTACCTGCGCATCCACGTCGTCGAGCGCGCGCAGCAAAAGCCGTCTGGCGGCGGCCCGCGGCAGCTCCGCTAACGCTGCCACCGCTGCCTGGCGCGTGCTCGGGTCCGTAGCCGAGAGGTCACGCTCCGCTCGGCGCACGGAGCTCGGCCAGATCGCAGCGCGAGCTTGCCCGAAGGTCAGCGCCCCGAGCGCGAACACGACGCCGCATCCGATGAGCTTGGCTGGCCTGCGAGGCATGCGCGCCATGGACTTTCGACCCTCAGCGCGGGCCGTGTCAAATCGTCTAGTGCCGTGTCTCCGTAGTTCCTGCCGGAACTCCGGATCGCCGCTGCCGCGGCGCCGCCGCTTACGCGGCGGAGGCACTACCTTTCCCTCGGGGCTTCCGCCCCGAACCCCGCGTCCGCTTCGCGTCCGCGCTAGTGTCCCCTAAGGATTCGTCACATCTGGGACCACGTCCCGCGATCTTGGGTTTTGGCGAGGCGGCCGGCTGAAATGTGATGAATGATGAGAGTGTCCCTACTGATTTCCCTTCGCAATTTGTGCAGCGAATCTTGGAGACGGGACACTAGCGGACCTCGACGCCGAGCGCTCGGAATGCGCTTCCGGAAGCGCGGCGTTGGCGCTGCATCAGCGGGCCGTAAAAGACCAGGCTATACAGCGTGAGGCGCAACAAAAGATAATACTCCGGTAGCTCTAGCGCGAGCGCCAGGGTGATACCGATCATCAGCGAGCCGTAGCCGAACCAGCGACGCCAAGTGCCCATCACCTTGCCGACGTGCTCGCGGTAGATCTGGGCGCGCGCCGGGTCGTACTCGCCCAAAATCGAGAACTCGGTCACGGTGTGCGGGTCGAACTTGCGCACCGTGCGGCTCTGATTGCCGATGAACGTCAGGTAAAGAGCCCACGCCACGCGTGTAACCGGCGTGAAGCGGGTCTGCTGCGCGTAGCGGCGCCGCGCCTCCGGATACGACTCGGCTTCTTTGAAGCCCGGTACGGCCAGCTTCATGAACACCGTTTTGTAGTGATCGAACAGCGTCGTCTGAATCGAGGTCGCGACGCCGGCGACGGCCGTGAACAGCAGCGCCGCCATGCCCAGCCATGGTGTGCTGCCGTACTTTTGGTACAGATAGCCGCCGCCGCCGACGAGAATGGCCGACGTCACGATCACGTCTGCCGTGCCGTCGAGCATGCGACCGAACACGGACGACGTCTTGCGCAGGCGCGCCAGCTGGCCGTCGGCACAATCGAACACCGTCGACAAGAACGCGCAGAGCGCGGCATATTGGAAGTGATGCGGCCGCGTCGAAACGATCAGCGCGCCTGAGCACACGCCGACCCCCATCGAGGCCAGCGTCACCCAGTTCGGTGAAATTGGCGTCGGTAGCAGCGCACGCGCCAGTAGATAGGCGAGCGGTCGGTGCACATAGACGTCGATCGGCTCCTCGACGTCGAGCGACTTCAGGCTCTGCCAGTAACCGGACCAGAAGCCCGACTTCTCGACCACGGAGCCGCTCACTCGGCGTCGCTAGGACCCACGGCAAGCGCCAGCGGCTCGCGACGCGTCCCGCGACCCAGCACGCGCTCGAAAGCGCGCACGCAGCGTAGATTTTGCTCACGCATGCCTACGGTCACGCGCACGTAGCTCCTGGCCGCGTGGTGCACCGTGAGCGAACGGATCAACACGCCCTGCTCGAGTAGCAGCTCGACCAGGCGCTCTGCCGACTGACCCGTGCGTGACACGTCGATGAGCACGAAATTCCCCTCGCCGGGCACAGGCGCCAAACCCGGCACCAAAGACAAGGCGTTGAACAGCTCGACGCGACCGCTCGACAGCTCCTCGCGGCGTGCTTCGAACTCCGCTTGATCGTCCAGCGCGGCCGCAGCGGCGGCGAGCACGATGCCCGAGACGTTCCACGGCACCTTCACCCGCGACAGCAGGCGGATCACCACCGGGTGCGCCAGCGCGTAGCCGAGCCGCATGCCGGCCAAGCCAAACGCCTTGGAGAACGTGCGCAGCACGATGGCATTGGGGAACTCCGCGAGCAGGCTGGTCGACGAGCCGTCGGTCTCGAAGTCGAAGTAAGCCTCGTCGATGACGGTTGGCAGCCCGAGCCGCAGCATGCGCCGCAGATCTTCGCGCGACATGCGGTTGCCGGTGGGGTTGTTGGGCGAGCACAGGAACAGCACCTTCGTGCGCTCGTTGACGGCGCGAATCAGGCCGTTCAAGTCGTGCTCGTGCGCGTCGGTCATGGGCACCAGCACCGGGATGCCGCCGCTCACGCGCGTGCGTGCCTCGTACATGCTGAACGTCGGCACGCTGAGCAGGACTTCTTCGCCCGGACCAACGAAGGTGCGGATCACGACGTCGATCAGCTCGGTCGAGCCGGCGCCGAACAGCACGCTGCCGCTGGCCAGGCCCTCGCGCCGCGAAATCTTGTCGCACAGGCTCTTGCTGCCGCCGGGATAGTGATTGCCACGGCTGGCGGCGTCGATGATCGCCTGCATCACCCGCGGGCTCGGCGGGAACGGGCTCTCGTTCGACATCATGCGTGCAGCGCCCTCCTTCTCGGCGACCGCGAAATGGTGCTCGTCGTAAGGCTTGGCCGCGCGCACCCAGCTCGGCGCGAACGTCTCGATGGCTTCCGGGTCGATGATCGAGGCTTCGCCGCTGCCCGGCTCGTCGCCCAAGTCTTCACCGAAAACGCGCAGCATGGCTTCGGCGCGTTCCAGTGCGGGCTGGGTGTCGACGTCGATCCAGCGTACCTCGCCCACGTCGACCGCAGCAAACACGCCACGCCGGCTGAGCGCCTGCACGCCGTCGCTGAGCGAGGCGTCGCCGTTGTGCTCGGCCACGCGCGCCAGCTCGGCCACCAGCGACGGACCGATGCGGAACACGCCGGTATCGAGCGCGTCGTAGGCGTCGAGCTCTTTCGCGATGCGCACGATGCGACCGTGCTCCACGCCGACCTTGGTCGCGTCGTCCAGATCGAAGCAACGTGGAATGTCGTAGTCGACCGCCAGCGCCGCGCCGCCCACGGGCATGTCGGCGGCAAGTAGCCGCCTCACCAGCTCAGGCGAGTACAGGTGATCAGACATGGTGAGCAGGCACTCGCGATCGATGAACGCGGCGGCCGACAGCACCGACACGCCGTTCTTCTTCAAGTAGTCGGTGTTCTCGACGAACGTGATCTCGAGACCCAGACAGGTCTCCTCGGCCACCACGTCTTTGATCAGGTGACCGCCATGGCCGATTACGACCACGGCATGTTCGATACCGGCCGCCTCCAACGTCCGCAGCACCCGAACGATGAGCGCGACCCCGGCCACCCGGCGCAGAGGCTTGGGCGTTACGTCCCCGCCTTCGGACAGCCGCGAGCCCAAACCGGCGGCGAGCACGATGGCTCGGGTCACGCGAGGCATATCGGTCGGTCGCAGATTTGTCGCCATCAAGCTATGCAACAGCGTTTAGCATGCACTGGTCAAACCGGGCAAATCCTTTTCTATTCGCGGATTTAGACCCTGATCGCGGTGTCGCAGGCCGCTCACAGTGTTGCAAAATAACAACACGGACGGGACGCGCAGGTGCCTATCCGGCTTGGTCTGAGCGTCGGTTGGATGGCGGCTGCCACGTAGCCGTAACACCGCGAATTCTGGACATTTACCTACAACCCCGCCCGGCGGTCGAAACAAGGCCCAGCTGCGTCGTGTCTTACGCACCTCGCGGTGCGAACAACCTGCGCGCCGCCTCGAGGTCCTCGAATGTGTCCACCTCGGTCCAGCGCAGACCGGAGACGTCGGCCGCCTCAGCCTCGAGCTCGCCCCGCTCGATCATCTGCGAGTAGACGTCCTCGTAATAGAGGCCCGTGACACCTGCGGCGACGCGATCGTCGAGCGCATCGAACAACCTTCCCGAAGCCGAGCTGGCGATGCGTTCGATGCCGATGCTCTCGCCGTGACTCTCCGAAAGCGGCACGGCTTTGCCGAAACGACGAATCATACCGGCTTCGACGACGACCTTCATCGCCTCCTCATCGACCTTGCGGGCCGAGTCCACACCGGCTGACAGCTCGGCGCGGGCCGCCGCAATGCGCGACAAAAGCTCCGGATCGAAGACTACGTCACCGTCGAGCTTGAAGAAGGAGCGGCCGTCCACGGCCTCGCGGCAAAGCGCGAGCGACACCGAATTCTGCGTGCTCTCGTAGCGCGGGTTCGGGCAATAAACGACTTCGCTGGCCAGATCGGCGAGCGCCTCGCGCACGGCTGCTTCACGGTAGCCGGTGGCCAGAATCAGCCGCGAAATGCCGAAATCGAGCAGCAGCCGCACGGCGCGGCCGAGGATCGTTTCGTCGCCCACCGGGGCCAGCGCTTTGGGCCGAGTATCCGTGATCGGACGGAGCCTCGAACCGATTCCTGCAACCAAGATCACTGCCGCTTCGACCATGAATGACCTATGAACGCTGCGCCACGTCGGCTGCAGCAAGAACAACACGAGAAATTACGCGAGCGTGCGCGTTTGCATACGGGCACGCCGCTTGCTACCACGGCGACGCGAAATTAGAGGAGCCAGTGATGAAGCGACCCGAGACAATCAAAAAACCCGAAGGCAAGTTGGCGATACTTTTGCCAGGCCTCGGCGCGGTGTCCACGACTTTGATTGCGGGCGTGCTGCTCGCGCGCAAGGGCCTGGCGTCCCCCGTCGGCTCGTTGACCCAGACTGGGACGATTCGTCTGGGCAAACGCACCGACAACCGCACCCCCAGAATCAAAGAGTTTGCGCCGCTGGCTGCGCTAAACGACATCGTGTTCGGCTCGTGGGACTTGTTCCCTGACGACGCGCTCGAATCCGCAGTCCACGCCCAGGTGCTCGACTCGAAGCACATCGATCCGATCAAAGACGAGCTGTCGGCGATCAAGCCGATGAAGGCCGCTTTCTACCCCGAGTACGTGAAGCGCCTGCACGGCACGCACGTGAAGACGGGCACGAGCAAAGCCGACATCGTCGAGCAGCTGCGAGCGGACATTCGTGGCTTCATCAAGAGCAGCGGCGCCGATCGCGCCGTGTGCGTGTGGTGCGGCTCGACCGAGATCTTCCTCGAGCAGACTGAAGTGCATCAGTCTATCAAGTCGTTCGAGAAGGGTCTGCTCGAGAACGACCCGAACATCCCGAACAGCATGCTGTACGCCTGGGCCTGCTTGAAAGAGGGCGTGCCCTACGCCAACGGCGCACCGAACCTCACGGTCGATGTGCCTTGCATGCTCGAGCTAGCGCGCGAGACGCAAACGCCGGTCTGCGGCAAGGACTTCAAGACCGGCCAAACCTTCATGAAGACCCTGCTCGCGCCCGGTTTCAAGGCGCGCATGCTGGGCATGAAGGGCTGGTTTTCGACCAACATTCTCGGCAACCGCGACGGCGAGGTGCTGGACGAGCCGGGCAGCTTCAAGTCGAAAGAAGTCAGCAAGCTCGGCGCCATCGAGCAGATCTTGCAGCCCGAGCTCTACCCTGAGCTGTACGGCGACATCTATCACAAGGTGCGCATCGAATATTACCCGCCGCGCGGCGACGCCAAAGAGGGCTGGGACAACATCGACATCTTCGGTTGGCTCAACTACCCGATGCAGATCAAGATCGACTTCTTGTGCCGCGACTCAATCCTAGCGGCGCCGCTCGTGCTCGACCTGGCGCTATTCAGCGACCTCGGCAAGCGCGCGGGTTTCCGCGGCGTACAAGAGTGGCTGAGCTTCTATTTCAAGAGCCCGCAAACCGCCACCGGCCTCTACCCCGAGCACGACATCTTCATCCAATCGATGAAGCTCAAAAACACGCTGCGCTGGATGATGGGCGAAGAGCTGATCACGCACCTGGGCAACGAGTACTACGACTGATCGAGCGTTGGCTGCCGCCACGCAGCTTCCCTTGCAGAAGCTGCCGTGGCGGTGATGGGTCACGCTGAGCGACCCAGATTTTTTTCACGAAGAGATCGGGAGATCGGGAGTTTGGGGCGCCGAAGTGATGCGGCGCCTGCGACGCACCGAAAGCCGCGTTCAAACGCCGTGCGGCGTGACGCGAATGACGGCGCGGAGCGGCGCCCAAAATTCACGCTCCCTCTCGCCTCCTGATCTCTTGATCTCTTTGTAAAATCCCCAACAAGACCTAGCAGGGGCCACGGGGTCAGCTGGCTTGCGGCTCGTCGGGGGTCGGCTCGCTCGATTCGCTCTCGGCGCGCTTCTTTTTCTTCTTCTTCTTTTTGGGGGCGGCTTCGTCTTCGGGGTTGGTGAAGACGATGGGGGCGTCGGGGCCGAGGCGGCCATAGCGGTGGATGCTCCAGATCAGCGCGATGACGGCCGCGCCGGCCAAGACCTTGGGCAACGTGCTGTCGTCGCTATTCAGGTTGAAGGCGACGCCGAGCACGCCGAGCGTGGCGGCGATGCCCAGAAAGCGCCGCGCGTTTTGCTCGCGCATCGGCATGACAAGGCTCATGGCCATTTCTCCACATGCGCCCGCACGATGAAATCGTGCACGTCGCGCTTGAGCTTCAACTCGGCAGTGAGCGACGGCTGCTCATGCTCGTCACCAACATGATCGTCGTACATGTAGTCGCTGTCGCGCAGCACGAGCACGCGCGCGTCACCTTCGTCACCCAAGCCTGACACGAGCTGCAGCGCGTCGCCCATGGCCGGATCCTTTTCTGGCAGCGCCGTGCCGAGCTCGAGTCGCTCGGCGGCCGTAACGAACGCCACGCCGTACTTGCGCTCGGTCGCGCCCACGTCGACATGGATCTGCTTGCTCTCTGTCAGCGGGATGTCGTGACCAGGTATGGGACGATCGTGCTCCTCACGAAACGCTTGAATGATCAGCTCGATCGCGCGGCGCTCGTCGAGCGGCCGCGTGGGGTTGGGGGCGCGAGGGGGCGGCCCGCCGCAGGCGGCGAGCGCACAAGCCAAGCCGAGCCAGGCCTTCATTGACCTGAAAAGGTAGCCAAGAGGCATGGCTTTCGCTAGCACTGTCCTCGCTGTCCCGTTGTTCGGCGGGCTGGCTGTCTCGTAACGGCGGGGCGGTGGTCTCGCAACGGCGGGGCCCCACCCCCGCCTTCCCCGGCCTCTCCCAGCCCTTGCCCCTTCTCCGGTCTCGTGGTCGGCGAGGCGGCTGTCCCGTCACAGTAGGCCCCAACCCCGCGTTCCCCGCCTTTGGCCCCCGGTCCTGTGTCCAACTTCCGCCCACTCTTGATGCTCCTCGCGCTTCTGCTCTTGGGAGCCGGCTGCGCGAGCCAGCGAGTGCCAGATCCGAAAGTTACAGCCCGCGCTTATGCAAGCGCGGCCCAGCGCGGCGACGCCGGGGCCATCTACGCGCTGCTGACGCCCGAGGGTCAGCGCACGCTCGGTGCGGCCGGGACCAAGCAATTGGTCAGCGAATCGAAGGGCGAGCTTATGCATGCCGCCCGGAGTCTGCAAAGCGAGGGCGCGCACGTCGATGCCAGCGCCGAGGCGCGTTTCAGCGACGGAGAAAGCGCGACCTTGGTGCTAGAAGACGGTCGCTTCCGGGTCGACGCGACGAGCCTCTTGCCCGCCCGCCCTCGCACGCCGAGCCAAGCGCTCGCAGGCTTGCGTCGCGCGCTGGCCCGACGCAGCTATCCAGCCTTGATGGCGCTGATGACCGGCGACTCGCAGGGCGCGCTCGAGTCAGACCTCGGCTCGCTCGTGAACGGTCTGGAGCACCCCGAAACGCTCGACATCCAGATCAACGGCGACTCGGCCGAGGTCGAGCTGCCGACTGGTCACCACATCGTGCTCAAGCGCGAAGCCGGCATCTGGCGCGTGCTCGACTTCGATTGAAAGCTACGCCTTGTCCGCAGCAAGAACTTCGCGCCGTGTCGTGCTCTCTGGTTTGGCAGCGCTGGTCAGCGCTCGCACGGCGCACGCCTTCGGGGACGTGGGCGCTTTCGACCCGCGCGTCGTCGTCACCGGCGGCAAACGCCTGGCGGCTCCGCGCAGCGCCGGCCCTTCCGGCTGGTCGATGGAGCTCATCAACCGCACGAGCGCCCCGGCGCGACTCGTGCCCCGCGAGGTCGGACTCGACAAACCCGAGCTTTGCTACGAGCCGTTCGCGCTCTGGGCGGGCGACGGCGACGTCGGCGGCCTGAGCGTTGCCGAACGGCGGGGGCTCCTCAAGTTCATTCGTCTGGGCGGCGTGCTGGTGGTCGACGACAGTAACCCCGCGCAAGGCGCGTTCGGACGTTCGGTGCGACGCGAGCTGTTGCGGGTGCTACCGGAGTCGCCGCCGGTGCGGCTCGATCCGTCGCACGTGCTCTACAAGACCTTCTACATCGTCGATCGCCCGGTCGGGCGCGTGCTCGGGCCGCCCACCATCGACGCCATCGTGCGCGGCAAGAACGCGCAGGTGCTGCTGCTGCAGCATGATCTTCTTGGGGCGCTGGCGCGTTCGGAGGAGGGCGGCTTTTCGCTCGAGACCGAACCGCAAAGCTACGAGCAGCGGCAGCATGCCATCCGCTTCGCCGTGAACATCGCCATGTACGTGCTGTGTTCGGACTACAAGGACGACCAGGTGCACGCACCCTTTCTCATGCGCCGCCGAGCGCCCGCGCGATGACCGAGCGCGGCTTCGGTATGGCCGAGGGCGTAAGCTCGCTCTTGGTGTGGTCGCTGGCGGCGCTGCTCGCGCTCTGGCTCGGCTTGCTCTTGGCCGAGGGCCGTGGGCGGCGCGTGCCGCTTTGGGTCACGTTCTCGGGCCTGGCCACGGCGCTGCTCGTCGCGGCCGCGGTGCTGCGCCCGACGCGGGTGACCAGCCGCGGCAGCGAGCTATTTCCCAAGGTCGTCGTGCTGCTCGACCGCTCATGGCGGCTCGGTCTGAAGGCTGGCGAGCAGACCCGCGAGCAAGTGGAGCTGGACGCGCTGCACGCCCTGCAAAAACAGCTAAAGCACGCGCGGGTGGAAGTCTTGGGCTTCGGCGAAGGCGCGCCCGCGCCGTTCGTCGAAAGCCAGGCCGGCAGCGCCGAACGACCCACCGATAGCGATCTCACGAGCGCGCTACGCGCCTTGTCGGCGGCTCCCGGCGAGCGACCGAAGGCGCTGGTCGTCGTCAGTGACGGACGCCTCAGCAGCCCGAACGAAAACGCCACCACCGAAACCTTGCGCCAGCTCGGCACGCGACTCGGCGTCCCCATCCACACCGTCAAGCTCGCCGAAAACGGCCTACCCGACGCTAGCATCCGGCGCGTCGCCACCACCGGCGCCGCTGTGGCCCACCAAAAGATCGCTCTGCAACTCACGGTCGGCTGCTCCGGCGGCCTGGCCTGTGACGAGCTGCCGATCACCGTCGAGGAGCTCTTGCACGGTGAGCCGCCAGCGCTGCTCGCGCAAGGCAACGCGAAGGTCCAAGGCGGGCTGGCGACGGTCGAGCTCCCGTTCACGCTCGATCGCGCCGGGCGGCGCCTGGTGCGCGTCCGGCTCGACGCGCCGGCGGGCGATCGCGTACCGGAAAACAACCTGCGTTTGCTGACGTTCGACGTCACGCGCGAGCGCGTCCGGCTGCTGCACGTCGCGGGTCGGCCGACCTACGACGTGCGGGCGCTGCGCATGTGGCTGAAGGCCGACGAATCGATCGACCTCATCGCGTTCTTCATCTTGCGCACCAACACCGACGCCATGCAAGCCGACGAGTCGGAGCTGGCGCTGATCCCTTTTCCAGTCGACGAACTTTTCACCGAGCACTTGCCCTCGTTCGACGCGGTGATCCTGCAAGACATCGACGCCGTCGAATACAAGCTCGAGCGCCACCTGCCCGCGCTCGCACGCTACGTGCGCGCAGGCGGCGGCCTGATCATGGTGGGTGGACCGTCGGCGTTCTTGGGCGGCGGCTACGCGGGCAGTCCGCTGGCCGAGGTTCTGCCGACGACGCTGCCCGAGCACGAGCCACCGTTCGACACGGCCTCGTTCGAGCCGCGCACCACGCAAGCCGGCCGCGCCGCCCCCACCCTGCGCGGCGTGCGCGAGCTGCTCGGCGATGAGCTGCCGCAAATGCAAGGCTCGAACACGCTTGGCCCGCTGCGGCCGGGCGCCATCGCGCTGTGGGAGCATCCCGATCGTCGCGCAGGCGGCGCCGCCATGCCGGTGCTGGCGCTGGGCGAAAGCGGCGACGGTCGCGCCATCGCGCTCGGCGTCGACGGCACGCACCTCTTACAGTGGAGCGAGCTCGGCGAGCGCGGCGCGGGCCGCGCCTACGGAGCGCTGTGGGAAGGTCTCGTCGGCTGGCTGATGCGCGACCCACGTTACGAGTCGGCCCGCATCGATCTCGCGCACGAGTGCCGCGTCGGCGCGCCCGTCGAGCTCAGCATCACGCGCCTGCCCGGCACGGCAGCCGACGTCAAAGTCACGCTCGAACGGCTGGGCGAAAACGCCAGCGGCGCACCACCCCTGCCCGAAAAACGGCTGCACATGGAGGGCAACGTCGAAACCGCCAACCTGGCGCTCGGGGTCTTGGACGAGGGCGGTTACAGCGCGATCGTGCACATCGGTAGCGCGCCGCCAGCCCGCTTCGACTTCGCCTGTGAGCGCGGCGGCGCGGCCTTCGCCGACTCGCGGCCGGATCCGAGCCTGCTCGACCGCATCGCCGAAGAGACCGGCGGCGTCAGCCTGCGCGCGGCCGACGCCGGTAGGCTCAAGGCACCGCCAGCAACGCACGTCGCCAGTCAGCGCCTGGTCGCGCCGCTCTTGCCGGCGTGGCTATGGGCGCTCTTTGCCGCCAGCGGCATAGGCGCGCATTGGTACGCGCGCCGCCGCGCTGGCTTGGTCTAGCATCACGGCGCGCAGGTGAACGGACCCGGAATGTCGGAGTCGACGAAGGTCGGCGCCGCGCCATTCGCCTCGGGGCAAGCGCCGCCCGCGGCCGTGCAGGCTGCCAGCTTGTGGCTGGCCTTCTTGGTCGAGTCGCCGACGTTCGCGGCGTCACCTTCGTTGAATTGGTAGTAAGCGGTGAGCCCGGCGGTGTCAGGCTTCACGATCACCTTCATGTTGTCTTTGATTTGCTGCGGGCTGCGGTAGACGCTCCACAAGCGCACTTCGTCCATCACGCCGTCCCAGCCGGGGTGACCGAAGTTCTGCGAGGCTCCGAGCAGCACGTAGCCCGTGTTCCCCACCAGCTTGTCCCCGGTCAAGTCATACTTGGCCTGCACGAACTCCGTCGGCAGCACGTTGCCGTTGACGGTGAATTCGAGCCGCGTGTTGGCCGGAGTCTTGCTCGGGTCGTAAGACCACGACAGATGCACCCAGCCGACGTCGACCGCGGCGTTGAACTGCGGCATGGCGTTGGTGCCGTTGTTGTCACTCACGCCATGTGTGTACGGCCCGAACACACCGGCGTTGCCATTGCGACCACTCATGTCGATGCCAAACACGTTGTTGCCGTTGTCCGGCTGCGAGGGCGTCCCCAGCTCGATGATAGTGTGCTCCGCCGTCCAGCTCTCGGCCGAGGTGAACTTGGCCCACAGCTCGAGCGTCCGCGGCAGGTCTGCCAACGTGGCGTCGGCGCCAAGATCGCCCGCCACCATGTCGACCGTGGTCTTGCCGACGAACTTGATGGCCTTGCCGAGCTTGGTGTCGCACGCCGCCGAGCCGCCGGCGCCGCCGCTGCCGCTCGCACCGGCTGCGCCCGCCGCACCGCTCGCGCCGCCCGCCCCGCC
>Ga0307508_10002605_pt1 | contig 18973 bp, 27 predicted proteins | sample 9_EM_MG_FD_203089 | JGI IMG/M metagenome (GOLD analysis project Ga0307508, IMG submission 203089) | Populus trichocarpa ectomycorrhiza microbial communities from riparian zone in the Pacific Northwest, United States - 9_EM | ecosystem: Host-associated > Plants > Roots > Unclassified | place... | reverse complement strand
TTGCATAGGTGGGATGAGAAGTATCCCCTTTTTTGGAATCCCCTTTTTTAATCCCCCTTTTTTCTGGTTACTAATGCCAGCTGAGTTGTCGCAGCCGCACGCTTATTTTTTTAGGCTTAGCGTGGTGACCGCTGGAAAAGATTCCCGTTTAACGGGCCATCGATACACGGTCATCAATTAGCCGGCCTCGGGTCGGCAGCAGGCCCAAGATTTCGGGGTTCCTTCCGCCCATGGGCCCGTATGCACCCCTTGCTTAGGCCCGCACTGGCCTCGTGTGGGTCTCTGGCGGGGCTCCGGCGGGCCAAAAGCAAAGCATAGCCGGCGGCCAAGAGTGTATCTAAATACAGCAGCAACTGTTTGACAACGGTACTGTTTGCTTCTTCGCTTCCTGAGCTTCACCCTCCATTATTCCTGTTCCGGATGTATAAATATAGTACACCTGAGAAAGAATGTCGGCCGGGGCGGCCGATTGGCGGAGACTAAGGGGCAGTAAATACGTGGGTATGCATGTCCACCTAAAATGGTGTCGCCTGCTGAGTCTGGTACAGAAATCCCTCGAATTGGCTCACGCTCAGCCTGAGTCACTTCAAAGTCAGATTTCGGGCCCCGCACGTTTTGGTCTTCAGCCATCTTTGAGGACGTCGAGTATGATACGGTCAAGCGAGGTGGGAAAACCACCCTCATCCGCCGACCTTTACCCAACTACACCACAATAAAAAGAATTAATTTTGAACCCGGCAAACGATGGATTAGTATGTGTAAAAGAACTCGCCGGATTCAAAATATGAGAATATAGGTGGTCGGTGGCGGGCAGTAAGAGGTTGAAAGTTGGCTATTTTATATGGGGGGGGGCAGATGTATTGAACCAGCGCTAACCCAATAGGTACCGAGCTAGTCCACAAAGGGCAAACACGAGTGAGACACTATGATAATAACGCGCTCGACGGACAACAAGGGTAGATTCGCGACAATTTCAGGCAAGAGGGTAAGGAGGTGAAGGTCAGGAATCAGGAATTAAGTCAATCGGACAAGATTTGGTGGAGTTATTACCGGCTCTGCTGGTGCGAACAGGGAGTTATCGATGGCAGGGAACTTTTTGGCGTGGTCACGATATTGCACTCAATTTCTTGGCATGACCCCTTAAATTGTATCAGCCAAGACGCTAGTCGGTACAAGTGTCGCCCACCAAGCAAAAGAAAAAAAAAACACTAAATATGCCTAGAGCTAACCAACATCACGCCTGTACTAGAAAGAGACATGCTATCACTCGACCGAAATACACCCAACATCAACAGACTTGATCCCACATCTAGGAGCACAACAGGACCGGAATGCGTCTCAACCCGGGAGAACCCTGTTTTTCTGCTCGTCTGTCGCCTTATCCTCCCAGCACTCGATCGGAATCCCAAACACGTTCCAAAAGGCGATTGACAGCTGAGTCTTGAGTTTGGAAGGCGTTTGCCGCCGGATGAAATGAAACAAACTATCGCCAGTTGCCTCACACCCGGCGAGCTCAGAGAATACCGTGCTGTTCGAGGAGCCGGAAGCCCTCGACGCGGAGCTACGGCAAGAGGAGAAGCCGAAGCGAAAGCGGCATCAGAGGCGACCTGACCGGGCCTGACCATGTTCACGGATGGATCACGACTGGACGACGGGGCCACCGGGTACGCGGTGGTGTGGAGGAAAGGGGTGTCCTGGGTGGGCGTCAAAACGCACATGGGACACAACCAGGAAGCATTCGACGTGGAGTGCGCCGCCCTTGCGCGGTCATTGGATTTGGCTTCGAGGAGAAAAACGGCCCCGGAACGGGTCACAATCTTTACCGACGCGCAAGCGGCCATCAGATGGATGGCATCAGACGAGCCGGGCCCCGGACAGCAGTACGCCCTCCAGGCACGGAAGCACATCGCCACACTGTGAAAGGCGAGGCCGGGTATCATCACCGAAATCCGGTGGTGGCCCGGCCCACAAGGGCGTGGCCGGCAACGAAAAGGCCGACGAGTGGGCAAAGATTGCGGCGGAGGAGCCAGGCGCCCGCGAGGTGGAATGGCGGAGTTTCTCGGACAGGATGGAAGCACGGATGATGCCTCTCCCACGTTCCCTCGCCAACCTCAAGCGGGAGATCTCCGAGAAGAAGTGGGCGGAAGCGCGCCAGTGAGCTGGGGGCCGGACCTTCAAGATGAAGTACCACATGCCGGAGAGCCAGAAGCCGGACAGCGCGGTGGCCAACAGCACCAAGAGGCTCGCCTCTCGGTTCTACCAGCTCAAGACGGGGCACTGCCTGACTGGGCAGTATCTCAACTGGACGAAGAGCCGATCCACCCCACAATGCTGGTGGTGCCGATCCCGGACGCAGACCCGGGACCGCCTCTTCAAGGAGTGCCCCGAGTGGAAGCCGCAGCAGAAGATCCTGTGGGCGGAGGTGAAAAAGGAGACGGGGAGGTGGAAGGACCGGTGGAAGGTGAGGGACCTCCTGGCCGATGGGAGGTGAGGGACCTCCTGGCCGATGGGGGGTGCAGCCGGGCGGTACTGGACTTCCTCTCCTCTACGGATGTGGGAAGGCGGGTGTCGTCTGACGCAGAGGAGGACGCGGTGAGCGCGGTGTCGGAGCTGGAGGTGCAGGAGAGGTTGGAGGGAGCAGGGAGCGGGGGCCGAGGAGCCGGGCGCTGGGGGGGAACCGCCGTTGTTCCTGCCCACACCTGAATTCATGGCGTCCGCAGGGACGGTGTAGGCGGTGTTCTTTCCTTCGTCCTTTCCTTTGTCCTACACGCTCGCTCTTCTCCTTTTGTCCTTTCTTCTGTAATTCCCTTGGTGCGCACCACACGTTCTCGGGACAGGCCTGGGCGGAGGGCAAATGGGGTGCTTGCAACGAGCCGCCACTGCGCGGACAGCAAACGCCGATAATTCCCAAACGATCTCTGCTGGATTTCCTCCGCCATGCGGTTCTCTTCCATTTCCATCCGGTTTTTTTTCCGCTCAGGAGGATATGTAAAAATCCACTTTTCAATGCTGGGTAACATGGGAGTGATCTCGCCCGTCGGCGGTTCCCCCTCTTCCTCTGATTCGTGTCGTCGGTTTCAGTCGAATGGGTGCTGGAGGGAGCGGTTTCGACGATGAAGAGAAAGCGCGTCTTGTTGCCTTTATTACCCGCTGTTGAAAGAATATCGATTCGATGGTGAAGATCAATACCAGCATATATTGAACAAGTATATAGAACAGAAGAAGGAGTACAAGAAGAGCAGCAGATATCCCATTCTTACGCTTCCACGCTCTTGCGTAATCGTGTCCTCAACAAACTCTAAGGCACAAGTGTCAAGCACCAAATCTAAAGACCGTCTCGGCACGTCAGCATAGAACGCCGCGAGAAGCATTCCAACACACCCCCTCTTCTTATGCTCAGTAAATTGACCAAATGCAGATAAACCCATTAAACCCACGCAATCTATTATCTCCCTACACAACAAGACCTACCTCTCTACATCCGTGAACCGGAGCTGCAACCAAACACCCATAAGAACACAGATACCGCGCCCGGCGTGAGGAAGACTACAGCGAAGGCAACGATACCACGCACGGCGTGACGACCACGGATACTACGCCATGTGTGAGGGAGATTACCACCGAAAGGACAACAAAACGCTGGACGTGTAAGCCACCCAGGAAAGCCGAGGAGCACCGGAGAGAGGAAAGAAAGAATAAGCCTACGTTGCCTGTCGAGCCAAACGGAAGTAGTCGAGGCAGGATCTTGACAACCTTGTGTGCCTACACGCCGATCTATTAGGATACAGGTACAAGCAGCTACTGGCGGCGTGAAGAATCCGGCCGGCGGTGCACAGAATCCATTCGGCGGCGCGCAGAATCCGGTCAGCGGCGCGCAAAATCCGGTCAACGCTCTCGTGGTTGATCCAGACCTACCGATCACGAACACGGAGTCCAATGTATCAGGACCGCTGAACGGAAACGAACCGCGAACCTATCGTCAAGCCATAGCCGGTGGTCGACAGAGACAATGGCAGGAAGCCATGAGGCAAGAATATGAATCGCTCATCAAGAACAACACCTCGACGCCGGTATCCGAGGCGAATAGCCAGCCTATTGGCTGCAAATGGGTCTACAAGACCAAGCACAATCCAAACGGCACAGTAAGATACAAAGCCCGGCTGGTTATTAAAGGATATGAGCAAGTGGAAGGCATCAATTTGATGAAACCTATGCGCCGGCAGGTACCATGAGTACTCTACATTACCTCCTCAGCTTTGTTGCTCGAAACGAGTGGAAAATCGATCGCCTGGATGTTGTGACGGCCTTAACCCAAAAATCGATGCGGAAGTCTACATGCAGCAACCGGATGGAATCGATTGGCTTGAACCGACTACCAGTGAGCACAGCATTCTACGTCTCAACAAAGCTCTATACGGTTTACGGCAAGCACCTCATCTCTGGCATGAAGCTGTCGACGGATTCCTAATCTCCATTGGTTTTGTTCGATCGAATGTCGACCAGAATCTCTACATACGAAGTGACGGTGTATTGCTACTTCTTTATGTGGATGACAGCTGGTCGCCTATGGCATATGCCGATGGTTCTTCCGAAAAAGCTATAGATGTTAAAAATGCCCTGATGAAACAGTACCAGATGTCGAATCTCGGATCGGCGAAGCTATTCCTAGGCCTCGATATTACTCGACTTCCCGATGCCTCAATTGTACTCAGCTAACAGACCTACATCGACTCGGTCGTAAAGCGGTTTGGTATGGAAGATGCAAATTCAGCTCCCACACCTTTATACCAAAAGATTCGACTCGATACGAATATTTTAACGGACCGAGAAGTGGATTCCGCTATCTATCAGGCCATCGTTGGGAGTCTGATGTAGTTATGCGGCTACGTCAACGCGCCCTGACAATGCTGACATAGCCTACTAACGTTAGTTGCAGCACTCTGCCGGTATAATGCAAAACCGTATACGACACATCTGACGGCGGCGAAACGAGTTCTTCGCTATCTAAAGGGCACCTCAGGTGTTGGGCTAGTCTTTCCTGGGAGATCGAAATCAGAAGATACTGACGTCTTAGTTGGCTACACCGACTCGGACTTTGCAGGTGACCGAGCAGATAGAAAGTCTCAAGGAGGTTTCATCTTTCACGCATACGGAGGACCGATAGACTGGCAATCGAAGAAACAGCTCCTTGTGGCAACATCGACAACTGAAGCGGAATATGTTGCCTGTACTGAAGCCACACGCAAGGCCCGATGCCTTATTCAGCTCCACAAAGACGTTGCCGGCGAGCTCGTGAAATCACCCATATACTGCGATAGCAATGGCGCATTGAAGAACATCTGGTCGGGCGTCTCAAGTGCAAAGACGAAGCACATCGATATTCGATTTCACGACAGTGACCAGTCGAGAGCTTCATGCTCAGGGTATAGTCAAATTCACCTACGTCCCGACTGATGTGATCTAGCCGATATCATGACGAAGCCTCTTGCACCGGAACGACATCAGCGTCTTGTTGAAGGAATGGGTTTGGGCAGATTTGAGGACGCGGGATTGAGCAAATGTTGAAGACTGTTTTGTATAGGACTGTGGCGAGTTGGTACTCTTTTCCCTAGCAGCTTTTCTCCCTGGGTTTTACTGCGTAGGTTTTAATGAGGCCAACGAGGGGTTTGATTTGATATTTTTGCTTTGTCCCTTGGGCTTACTGGTGTTCGGAAAACGCAGTAAGGGGGGGATGTGTTGTCGTGTGTCACATTGTATGCTTAGTCAGATCTACATGCCGTACATCTAGAGCAGCGGCGCCAGTCCTAGAATAGATAATCATCTCTTCTACACATCACTCCTACTGACACCGCCGAGAGAGCACGCGAGTGCTCCTCTCGTGACCGACTTTCCTGGCGTGTCGAAGATGTTTTCGCCGCCGAGATTGTTGTTGCTGAGGCCGTTGTCGCCGCGGTTACCACGCCGGAAGAACTCCTGCGTACTGATATTTTCCAGCGCCAGGCGCGGCGCGCTTGAACTTCGGTCTTCCGGTATCCTTCTCCCCTCCTTCGCCTCACTCTCCAGCTCAGAGAACCCACTGCTAACATAGCCCATGTCCTCCTCCCTGCCCGTTCCCTGGCCTCCCACCAAATCTCTCCGGAGAGAGAAATCGACGACTTCGGTCACCACCGGGGCCGGGTCGGTCGATACGGTCGCTTCGGTGAGCATCGTGATGCTGGCGAAGTCTAAGTGTGCGCAAAATTTGGTGTCGGAAGAAAGTCTTGGTGATTTCAGGCGTTGAGTTTCGTCTGGGGTGTGTTGGCTGATTCTCCGAGATGAGACTGATAGCGTCAGCGCATCGTCCGGTAGACTAGCCACCGAGACCGATAGCGCCGGCATACTGGTCACCGGTGGAATAGCCACGGAGACCGATATATAATGGGGCGTCCCGCGCCGGGACGTTCGTTCTACCGAATATACTGTATACCCATCTACACCCATTGATAATAATAAATATCTTTCACTCAGTCTATAAGGAGAAGTCCATCTGCAGCATCGCTAATAAGGGAACAGGTCTGTGGCCACACACTGTCTACATACTCCTTCCGGTCTCTTACTTCTTCTAGCTAAACTTGCTGGTTCCGCAGGAAATCTTCCCTTGGTTGCGCACGCCGAGTCGCCGACTCCGCCGAGACCGCGCCATCCGAGATCGCGCCATCCGAGATCGTGCCTGCCGTGTCCATCGAGAACGTGCCCGCCGAGAGGGCGGTCTCCGAGCCGCCGAGCTCGCCGGGACGCGTGGTGCTTGGGGCGAATGGACAGCAGTAAGGATAAGTAATTAGGTGGACGACTAGGGAATCGGGGAGTTTTACTGGTTTACCTCTGGATCTTTGACACCCTCGCCTCGGGGGGGTTGCGGGGGGTGTCCACTTCGGTTCCTCCTTCTAGCCGCCTTGAGAGGCGCATAATGACTACTAGCACTGGGTGATGTCAGGAGTGTGGATCCGTGTGTCGTGAGCTGGACAAATTTGCTTACAGGACGGCGTACCTTCGAAAGTTTATCCCGGGCGAGCAGAACATTTTCGGAAGATGTATCGAGCGGTTATTCGGATTCCAGAACTGGATTCCGAGAAAGGGTTACGAGCGGACGGAACCCAGAGGATTCCAGAGGAGTACCAGAGATCAGCGAAGAGAAAAGAGAAGATGAAGGCGGTCGGGTTCAGTGAACCGAGGAAGCCGAACGGTCAAGGAATCGGTCTTGCGGAAAGCATGTCACGGTGAGGATCCTCAGAAGCGATTATCATCAGGCATGCGATGCTTCTCAGTTTGCATATGGCAGCGTGCTATTCCAGTTAGCAGATCAGCCAATGGGGGCCGTCTTATCCTCCAGAATTGTCGAATCAATGAGGATAATCTAGTTCATATCGAAGAATTTTCTCGACGCGGAAACAAGATACTACACGACGGAGCGGGAAGCGTTGGCCATTGTCCGTTGACTCGAGGAAATCTGGTGGCTAGTCAAGGAGAACCGACATCCTGTCCTCATATAAAACGACCACGAATGCCTAAAGATGGCCATTCAGAACTCGGATAAAGGACGGATTGTTGGGTGGCAGCTTCGACTGAGCGAATACGACTTCCAGATTATCCACATCAAAGGGAAGGAGAATGCCGTGGCAGATGTGACTATTGGAGTCCATCGGATTTGGAAGACCGGGGAAAGGAAGAGAGTGCGTTAGATATGATGGAAGCCGAGGAAGATGAGTTGGCGAGTCTGGCGATGAAGAAGGGCGGATGGGCTGGAGATGAGCGAGGCGGGTGGATAGTGGGATGAAGAACGGAATGAGAGATGGGAGTAGTGGATGGCTGACGAGTGGTGTGCGGGAGTAGTGTGTTTTGATGCCTCACGGGAGATTGGGGGAGAAGGACTCTGGAGAAGGCAGTCTGACAGTATGGAGGTGGGGACCCAGAAGGCGGCTGCTTACCGGCTTATCGACGAACTCGACGGCTACCAACTGCTGGCGTATATGCAGAGGAATGGACGCTAGTCGTGGTGTGTCCGGGAGTCTGAGGCAAGCAAGGTTTTGGAATGGGCCCACGGTTGCCACAGCCATTATTCCGCAGATTTGACACTGAAGCGATTAATTAGGCACTACTATCGGCCTACCCGGGCTGAGGACACCCACGCCTTCTGCCGGGTTTGTCAGAGTTGTCAGCTGATCGGACGGAAACGGCCGTCACAAGTGCCGAGACCGATCATCGAACTATAGCCAATGGACACGATAAGCATCGAAAGCCTTGGACCCATTTCCCTAATGTCAAAATTCCGGAGGTCACAAATACATCCTCATAGTGGTGGACTGTATCACTCGATACCCTTGGGCTCTGGCTCATCCTGCAGTAAATGGCTCAGCGGACTCTGAACTCGTGGCGAGTATTGCTCAGACGTTTGGCCTACTGCGGAGTGTTTAGACGGATAATGCCACTTACTTCGTCAATGGCGTGTTCCTGGAAATCCTCACGGATCAAGGTGTTCGACAGTTCCCAGCTCCTAAGACTCACCCTTCCTCGGTTGGGTTGTTGGAACGATATGTCCAATTGGTTCTGTCCGGGATGCGTGGGATCGTGGTAGGGGGCGGAGAAACCCAACAGTGGAGCACCTGTCTGGGGCGAGTGGCTCATTCAATGAATACTCGAGTCATTTGGGTCCATGGCTATTCTCCAACCGAATTCCTCTTGTGCTATAACCCGGATATTCATCACCACGAATTCACTGTCCGAGGCCAGGGGCTGCCCAGGACCTTCAAGAACGCCAACAGATTTGGAACCATCAGGAAGATGCCGGATTCTTAGGGACCAAACAGGAGGTGCATCTGGCTTACCGTGATGAAGCTGTGGAATCTATCTGGTAGCGCTACTTCACCTGATTCGTGCTCCAGCAGGGAAAGCGAGGAAGGTATCCGCCACCAAGGGAGGGAGGTTTTGTTCTGCTTCGACGTGCAGCACTCGACGAAGTTGTGGACGCCCGTTGGGAAGAACCCTTCCGATCGAAGGATACTGCTCATCACGGCCAAAGCGGCCGACTCTACAACTTAACCACTGTCCGATTGGTGGAGGTCAAGCAGGCTGGCCTAAATGATCGCATCCACTTGGACGACTTGCGAGTCTGCGTTTCCTGGGACGTACCTCCGGATAAGGAAGTTGAGGCTGTTGGTATTGTGAGGTGCAATAAGGTGGTCTGGAAGGGAGAGAGAGCGGAGGAGCGGAAATCGGTTGGTTCTGGAGCAGTGAACTTGGGCAGGTCGATGAATATGGAGGTGATTCTTAGTGACGTTGGCTGACAAGGGGGTAGATGTGGGGGGCAATGTGGCTGAACTTGATGGACGCGTTATAAGTGGCTGTGTTAAGGGACTTAGAGGGGGGTTAGCGTATATTCCAGTCCGATGGCGGTTAGTTAGTTTTAGCCACTCTTTTGCGAGTCGTCGAGTGTATTTACTTTTTTTTTCTTTATTGATTTATTCATACTCGCATGTAGCCTATCTAGACTATGGCGGCGCACCTTTTATCCAGGGTTTCCCGTCTGCCGTCCGCCTGGTGGTGGCACGTTGCAAGCTCCCCGTTGCCAGGCCCCTCAAGGAGATGAAATGCGCACCAAGGAAGTTACAAAGGAACGAGTCCGTTCCAAAGAAAGAACAAAGGAAAAGGGAGTCCGAATAGAAAGAACAAAAGAAAGGCGCACCCATTCCCTACTCGTCTTCGGCGGATGCCATGAAGGAGAGTGTAAGTAGGAACAGCGGTGGCCCCTCCCCGGCACCCAATTCTCCCGCGGCATCGATCAGCTCCTCCGCCTCTGCCCTCCTCTCCTTTCCCCGCCCCCTGCGCTCGCGGAGCTCCCATTCCGACGCCTCGCTCCCCCGCGTCTTCCCCATTCGGCGCTAGCCTTCCCACATCTGTAGTAGAGAGGAAGTCCAATACGGTCTGGTTGCACCTCTTGTCGGCAAGGAGGTCGCGGATCTTCCACCGGCTCTTCATCCTCCCAGTCTCCCCCAACACCTCCACCCACGGGATCTTCTGCTGAAGCTTCCACTTGGGGCGCTCCTTGAATAAGTGATCCAGGGTCTGCGACCGGTATCGGCACCACCGGCACTAAGCAGTAGGCCGATTCTTTGTCCAGTGCAGGTACTACCCGGTGAGGCAGTGCCCTATCTTCATCTAGTAGAACCGTGAGGCAAGCCTCTTTGTGCTCCCGGCCGCCGTGCTGTCCGGCCTCAGGCTTTTCGGCATCCTGTATTCCTTGCTGGAGGTCCGGCCTCCCGCCCATTGCCGTGCCTCCACCCACTTCTTTTCGGAGATCTCCCGCTTCAGATGCGCGAGAGATCTTGGGAGAGACATCGCGCGTGCCCCCAGTCGGTCCGAGTAGCTCAGCGTTGAGTGTTTGCTCTGTATCCTGCACACACCCTTCGATCACGGGGCAATACAATACTCATTTTTCCTCCCATCACCACCTTCCTTTCGTGTGTGCTTTCTCCTATCGGCCTCGAATAGGTCTTCAGTAGTTTGATTGTTTGCTGTGGGTGGCTGGCACGATGGTTGGACTACCGTGTGGGGCGGTTCCCAGGAACGCTTGATGTATTTTTTCACATTATGTAGTACTAGCGTCGGCCCGCGCGCGCGCCGGCCGGACTGGGTCAACACAGTCCGGCCACTGGGCCCACCCGGCCCGACTAGACGATCTCAAAAGCCCACGGGCAGCCCACGGACCGGCCGGACTCTTGATACCGTGGTGGCTAACACAAAGCGGCCACCTAAACCTCCAGAGTGGCGCGACAGGTCATATATCTCTCCAACGTAAACAGATGGCCGCGACCTTCACTCCGAAATACAGGAAGCCCGCAGTGGCAAGATGCACACTCGCGCAATCCACCCAGCTCCCCAGCGGAGTACATCCCATGGCTGTAAGAGACCATGTGACGCAGGTGGTGATAACCCCAGTACAATGACCAATGCTTGCCTCACGCCAAAAAATAAGTATCACCTAGAACGAACCCGACGCAGTGGCGACACCGGCGGCCGCCCCGGGAGACGTTGCGGCAGTGGCGCGGTTGCCGTCACGTGTTGTCCGAAGCCTGTGGCTGTTAGCACTCTCGAGAGCTCCTTGAGGAGATGGCAGACCAACTACCGTTTTGTCGGCGGCGATTCTGATCCCCATCCTCATTGTCGCGACCCTCCTCGCACGCGCAGGGCTGTGAATGGCGATGGTGAATGGATACACCGGTGTGTGGGCGGCAGTAAGCATACTCGGAGGACAATAAGCACGGAGATATGTATGGCGATCGCGTCATGACATCACGCCGACAGCTGCCTAACCAGGGTATGTAACGTTTGTCAGCACGAGTGATATCTATGCAGGTAGTTAGGGGGGGAATAGGTGGCACGAAACGGAAGCCCCCGGCAAGTGCAACGCCGGAAATCGCAGTCGGAACTCTCTTTTTGAGACCCCTCGCTAACTAACTGCCATTGGGTGGGGTACTAATCTCTTTTTCGAAGATGAACTCGTTGCCTACATGCCAACTGCAGGAAGGCCATGACGGCCTGTGCCCAGTCGGTCACCATGCTTGGGTCGGAGTTGTGGTGGAAGGGCGACCATGTCCAGGGCACCATCGGCCGGGACGACGAGCTTCAGCTGCTGGTCAACCAGGAGGCACGGGTGACAACGGGCTGCTTCCGGACGACCAATCTGGGAGCCTTCTCAATGGAGCCGGGCCTTAGGGCAGCAACGACGCAGCTGGAGAACAGGCAGCGGCGGTTTGGGCTACGTCTGTTGAGTCTGCCGCAGGGAGACCAGGCTCGGGAGGCGGTCGGAGCCCCAACGGAAATCGGGCGCCGGCTCACAAACGCCTTTACATATGCTGGAGGGACAAAGAGCACAATTCTGCTTGAGGAGCCGGAAACCCTCGGCGCGGAGCTGCTACAAGAGGAGGAGGCCGAGGCTAAGGCTGAGGCAGAGAAGGACCATCCTGGACTCACCATGTTTACGGACGGGTCACAGCTGGACAGCGGCGCTGCTGGCTACGCAGTGGTATGGAAGAACGGCCAAACCTGGAAGGGCATCAAAACCCACATGGGCTACAACCAGGAGGCCTACGACGCGGAGTGCGCCGCTCTTGCCCGCGCACTGGAATTGGCGTCACGGAGGAACACGACCCCGGAACGGGTCACAGCCATCAGGCGGATGGCATAGGACGAACCCGGCCCGGGGCAGCAGTACGCTATCCAGGCTGCGGAAGCACATTGCGGCAGTGCGACGGGCTCGGCCAGGCATCACCATAGAGATCCGGTGGTGCCCGGCCCACAAGGTATCGCCGGCAACGAGAAAGCCGAAGAGTGGGCCAAGATTGCGGCAGAGGAGCCAGACACCCACGGGGTGAAATGGCTGAACTACCCCGATCGAACGGAAGTGTGGGCGATGTCTCTCACGCGATCCCTCGCCAACCTCAAGCGGGAAATCTCGGAGAAGAAGTGGGCGGAGGCGCGCCAGTGGGCTGGAGGCCAGACCTCCAAGACGAAATACCGGATGTCGAAAAGCCAGAGGCCGGACAGCACGGTATTTGGGAGCACCAAGAGGCTTGCCTCGCGGTTCTACCAGATCAAGACGGGGCGCTGCCTGTCCGGGCAGTACCTCAACTGGACGAAGAACCGGCCCACCCCGCAATATTGGTGGTGCCGGTACCCGGATCAGACCCGAGAGCACCTCTTCAATGTGTGTCCGGAGTAGAAGGCCCAGCAGAAGATCCTGTGGGCGGAGGTGCGGAAGGAAACTGGGAAGGGGAAGGACCGGTGGAAGATCCGAGGCCTCCTGGCAGACGAGAGGTGCGGACGGGTGGTGCTTGACTTCCTCACGCCCACGGACGTGGGAAGGAGAGTCCCCGCTGAGTGAGGGGACACGGTGAGCGAAGTGTCCGAGGAGGAGGTGCGGGAGTGGCTGGAAGAGCAGGGGGCGGGGGCCGAGGAGCCTGGCGCTGGAAGGACACCACTGTTCCTCCCCACGCCTGACTTCATGGCGTCCGCAGGAACGGCGTAGGGGCGGGGCGGCGTGTTTCCTTTGTTCCTCACGTTCTTTTCCTTTCCCCTTTCTCTTTTAATTCCTTTGGTGCGCATCACATCTTCTAGGGGCGGGCCTGGGCGGAGGGCAAAAGGGAGCTTGCAACGGGCCGCCACTGCGCGGATAGCAGACAGGGAACGGACTGTACATAATCTTGCCATGATCTGGTAGGTCGCATGCGAGTAATGAATAAACAAAAAAAAACCACCAGCAGCAAGCACGACAGACACCGACACCTCCATCGCAGCCCATTAGCGGAGTTACCGAGAGAGGACGGGCGGAAAGGCCTTGGGGAGAGAAGGCAGATGGATGATCGGAGGGTAATTGGAAACTTATGATGATGTCTGTGTACTTGACACGGAACACGAAGCGAAAATCGCAGCACGGCAAGGCAAATAGCCTGTGCTGCACCTATCATTAGACGATGGAGCATAGAACGCCGTATACAACGTGAAACATTCGACATTTTGCGATGCAACGAGATCCAACAGGTGGACGACCCAAGAAACCGATCTTAAGAGGTAAATACATAGTGATCATGACTCCAACGGGATAAAAAAAAAAGTCGTAGGTCATAACAACTCCACCCATGACAGAATGAATAAACAGATAAAAAGCAAACTGCACCAATAAACACTTGAAGATTTTTGCGTCGTGACATCTAACAGAAAGTATACCACCAAAGAGAAAGAAAAAAGGAAAAAAGAAAAGACGAGCGGCGCCTTTACGGGGAGAGAACAGGAAGAAACTGTACCCCAACTTTAGAGCTTGCTTTTGATTCCCTCCAACCGGAACTTGACATCCCTCAACGTCCTCGAAGCAGGCTTCCAATTCTCAAACTGCTCGAGGAGCTCGGCGCACTCGCTCGACAGCCGAGTTCGCACGATCGACTCCTCCAACATGCCTCTCAGGCTCCACGGAAGGAAGTAAGGGTTACTGCTGTTCGCTGGCAGTTCGAAGGGCGACACCTTGAGAGGTACGTCGGGTGTGCAGTCGGTCGTCTCCAGAGCGTGGCGGACGCTGAGACTATCGGCCTATTAGCAATGAAACGCAGCAATGTATCGGGGCCACTCACTCATAGACGGAAGGTTCATCGTAAACCGACGAGTGGCCTTGTCCTCCGTACAGACTGCCGGCCAGCGATGCGCTCAGCTCGCGAATCAGCCCGTGGTCGGAAACGCCGAGGTTCCTCAGCTTCATGGCGAAACCGACCAGATGGCTCAGGAAATCTGGCGCGCCCACTCTGCCGTCGATAAACACCGCCCTGTAGATGTATGGATGCGAGATATTCGTGACGGTGGACGACTCTAATGGAACCAATTGATCGTCGATGCTGCCAATGTACAGAATCCGGATGTGGTGTGCCAGCACGGTCCGCAGCGCCCGGATGTATGCCTGCGAAACCCTACTGTCCTGTTTCTGGAACTCGAACAGCTCGCGCGCGGAACCGGTCAGAAGGGTTGTTGGTAGATGTCCGAAAGGTCCGAGATTGATGCCCGCCATCGCCGTGAATCCGATCCTCGCGTTGTCCACACATCCTTCCTCCACCAGTTTGGCGAGCAACTGGATGCCGACGATCACTCCCTGTGAATGGGCCGCCACCATGATGAAGTCCGCGTTCCGGATGTGGCCAATCCAGTTCTGTATCAAGCCCCAGAGCATTTCGACACGGTCGGCTACCTTTCCCTCTCCCTCGAGCGCGACCTTCTCGACCTCGATCTCGATGCCGTTGGCTTCCGCCCAACGTTTGATCGATGCGGCTGCGTGACTGGCGAAGCGGATGGATGTTCCCGTCGGTTCCCCCAAAACGGTGCGCACCAGCCTCATGGGAAAGAAGCCGTGGACGCCGATGGCCACAGCCCTCTTCACCCGGCGAGGCTTCGCGATGTAGAGATGGTCCCTCGGCTCTTGCTTCGGCCTCAAGATTTTGGTGAAACGCTGCAGGATCGACTGGGGTTCGTCGGGAAGATTGTAGCAGCTGTCGAACGCCGGCAGTACGTGGTTCTCGGGGAACATCTTCTGAACGTTCTTGCATGCCGCACTAGTCTCGGTAATCGCCGCCTCACTTGTGGACGAGACCATCGGTTCGCCCGATAACCCCGATTCGATTTCCTCTCGACGCAGTATTGGAGTGGATATCTTCTTGAGAGGCGTCAAAAGCACAGCACGCTGCTTTACCACCTCGGGCTTCACGGGGGGGCTGGACTCGGAATCGGATCCAGCGACGGCGAGTTGAACTGTATCCTCCGTGCTCGCATCCGGAGCTTTGGCCGAAGTCCACAATCCCCAAGTGTAGGCATATAAGTACCCAGCTCTACTGGGAGCTGCAGGCACACCAGTTTGTTGAGTCATCTGCCCAGCAGTCACCGGCTCCGTAACGGGCGTGGGCACCAGCTTTCCGTGGGCTGCCAGAGTTTCGACCGGCGGATCCCCGGCGGTCCGTTCGCCGCCTGTTTCCGCCGTCGTCGTCGGTACGGCGTGGTGCCCGCCACCCCACAAGCCGAGCCACATCCGAGGTTGTGTCGCTGCGATCGTACTGACGTTGGGTGCACCTCCCTCCGGTTTCGGCGTGAGATCTTCCTGATGCGGAGCAACGGCTTTCTGCTCATCTTCGTCCGCCGATGCCTCTGGTGCTGCCATTGGAGCCTTCATGGTTTCTTCTGCGGGCTCGACCGCCTTGTAGCTTTCGGACTCCACGGCGAGAGGTTGTTCCACTGGCACCGCCGGGCCAGGCTGACCGTACCACCATCCCCACCATGACCCCGGGGCAGCGGGTTGAGCGCTCGCATTTTCAGAAGACAGCTCGGAAGGAAGTCCCGCCGCAAGCGGTTGCTGCTGTGCCGTCTCCACCTGGCTTCTCGCCCCGTCCGGCAACCGAGGGTGAGATTCCTTGCTGGCGATCGAAGCAGCCCGGCCCGGCGACAGTAGCAGGGTACCAGTAGCCGTATCCTCCGACTCAGCGACAGCTGCTGCCGAGATATCGGACGATTCCGCGGAGACGCAGTCATAAACAGGGGTGGGTTTGTGCGTGGTCGATCGCCATGTGCCCATGGAGAACCAATACGATCGCGCGACGGCCGTATCCGTTCCGGTGTGCTAGAGAAAGTAAGAACCGATCAGCGTGTCCTTCCTCCACTCCAACCGGGCTCGGAAAGGCGACGAACCTCGGCAGGACCGGATGCACGGGATGGGTGGGCGTTCGTGGCAGCAGCTGCGAGCGCAGTGGGGGAAGGAGGCAGCGAACAAGCCCCAACGGATCTCAAGGACGCGGTGCTCGTTCTGCGGATCGGACCCACCGAGTAGGCCGGGTCCTCGGGCAAAGACGATTCGCCGACAGCATAGACTTTCAGGACCGAGCTGGCAGGAGTCACGGGCAAAGCGGACGACAGCGATCTCTCGGACGCGGGACAACGCGGAGACGGCCGTGACGGGGCAGTGCCGTATTCCGCTCTCTTCTTCTCTGCCAAATCCATGATGTGTCACTGCGAGGGAGGCGAGGAAGACCTGGAGAGCGAGGACGATGAATAAGGCGAGGAGGATGAATAAGGCGAAGAGGATGAATAAGGCGAAGAGGATGAGCTATGCCAAGCTGGCCGGAAAGCTGCGGAGACGGCGGTGACGCAACCGAGCGGAGCTCTCGGGGGTGATGAAGACGGTGGAAGACGCAAGTTTGATGGGAACGAGAGACGAACGGGCGATGCGACGAGGACGCAGGATGGACGGGATCGGTGGGCGTATTATTGGGTAGAGAGCGTATACCTCCAGTGCGTTCGTTGGTTGGGGACGGGATTAGAGGGGGGTGGTGGGTAGAGTGAGGTCGAAGAGAGGGAGAGGAGTAGATACTTATTCTCTGGGCGTCGATAGCGAACAGGGAACGGCGGATGTGGGCGATGCATCGCGGGGATGTAGACTACTTACATACATAGCGTGGGTGCAGCGCGTCCTCCACTGCGCTCTCTGCCAAGCGCTTCCACGCCCAGCCACTCGGTTCGCGGCAGCTTGCATCGGCCTGTCGCAACTGAATCCGCAGGCCCAGATATCATACGCCCGACTGGACTCCCCGCAGCCGCCACCTCGTCGTCGAGCAATGAGGTCGAGGAGCCGGCAAGCCGATCCCCATTGCGAACGTCGTCCCGCCGACGGGCAGCGCCACGTGCAAGGCTGGCAGTTGCCCTCCCACAGACTGTCGAGACTGTGTGCAACGATGAGGCTGCTGTCCAATGCCAAGCCGCTGACCCTGGACGGTGTCCACACGTGCAGTTGCGCCACTCCATGCGCCACTGCTCTCCGGAAATGCATCGGCAAGCTGTAGTGTAGATAATACTTTGTCTTTCGTTCACCCTACTTATGTATGCACATTGGGGGCGTACATTTTACCCCGATCTCGATCGGTCCCAGATGGCTCGCCGTAGCTCCCGGAGACGCTATGTAGCTGCTGAAGCATATAACTCACAGCCATCCTCCGACCTGAGAGGGATAATGGAGCGTGATCGGGAGAAAGGCGGTATTGGGAGGCGGGAATGGCCGGAAAGGGGTTAGCGTATATGAGGGTCCTAGGGGGGGTTAGTCAGCTTCAGCGATGCATTGACGAGTCGTCGTCGGTACATATCCTGTCCACGCCGCACGCTCACGGGGTCACGGTACACGCACACACACCACCTCGGACGAAACTCAACGCCAAAATTCGCCAAGACTTTCAACCGACACACCAGATTTCGCGAGCGCTAAGACTTCACGGACGTCACGATGCCCGGTGAAGTGGCCCCATCGAACGAAGCGGCCCCATCGAACGAAGCGGCCCCGGTGGTGGCCACTGACATCGACACCCCTCTGGCCAGAGAACTGGGGGGAGACCTAGGAAGCTACAGGGAGGAGGAAATGGGGGATGCGGGTAGCAAGGCCACCAGCGGCCTCTCTGAGGTTGAGAGCGAGGAGAGCGTGGAGAAGCAGTGGGAGGGAAAAGAAAATGGGAGACCGAACTTCAAGCGCGCCGCGCCCGGCGCTGGGAAGGAGCAGAGCACATAGGAATTCTTCCAGCGAGGCAACGGCAACGCATCGCGTAACGACAACGATATCTTTGCGACCCCAGGCAAGCAGACCATGAGGGGTGCACTCGCGCACTCGCTCTCAGCGGTGGCCCCCAGCAGCCCACAGCAGGTGGGAATGGCTCTGACTCTGAACTCTCCCGAGGGTTCCAGCGAGGGGGTGGGAATAGCGGGAAGCAAGGGGGTGGAGGGAAGGGATATGGCGGTGGAGGATTGGGTGGAGGCGGTGGCGAATCAGAGCGAGGACGAGATGGAGGGTGTGGTGGGCCCAGGTAGGTCAGCCACCCCATCACCTACCCCAGGCAGGTGGGGGAGTGTGAGTGGGGTTTCACCTACAGATGATACCAGACCAACGCCGGTGCCGGTCACGCCGACCAGAGGCAGCAAGAGGATGGCGATGGGCACCCCGAGGCCCATCAGACACTACCAGCCGATAGCGCACCCAGGGTCTGCGGCAGGCTCGGTGCTGAAGCAGATCCTGGCAGCGGTGGCTAGGGTGGAACGGAAGATGGAGGAGAAAGCAAGGAAGGTTGAGGAGGCAGCGGAGGCAGCAGTGGCCAGGTGGGATGCAAGGTTGGTAGAGGGACTGGCGGCTGTATTGGGTGAGGTGGGGGAAAGGGAAGAGAGGATGGTAGCAAGGCTACGCGCGGACGCCGAGGAGAGGTAGAAGAGGCTGGAGGTCAGGCTACTGGCACTTGATGCAATCGAGACAGAGCAGGCGGAGAAGGCAAAATGGGACCTCAAGCAGTGTGAGGACCTGGCAGTGATGATGAGGGCAAGGCGGGAGGAGCTTGGGGAGGTGAAGCGGGGGGTTGAGGGAATCGCGGCAGAGATTAGGGGAATGCGA
>Ga0307508_10002604_pt1 | contig 18977 bp, 18 predicted proteins | sample 9_EM_MG_FD_203089 | JGI IMG/M metagenome (GOLD analysis project Ga0307508, IMG submission 203089) | Populus trichocarpa ectomycorrhiza microbial communities from riparian zone in the Pacific Northwest, United States - 9_EM | ecosystem: Host-associated > Plants > Roots > Unclassified | place... | reverse complement strand
GAGCTCATCCTAGGGACACCTCAGTCAACGGGCGCATAATCTATGCGGGAGTATTGGAGTCACAAGTCTGTGTGCATGGTTGCCGTGAGCATTTGCAAAAGCATTTACAAAAGTATTTGAAGCGCTGCGAGGGCACTGAGCGAAGGAGGTGATGAACCGACTAGCATAGGAGTAATATAAATATTGAATTATTTTTTATATATCTTTGAATGTGCGCTGCTGTGAATAAATATGTACGAAAAGTCACGCCAGTAAACTGGTGTTCCCCAGTACCCTTCATTTTGCCGGATTTAAAAGCGCGACCGTGATAGACAAGCAAATAACGGGAGAAAAAATGTATCAAACACCGTAAATTTGTGAATATACGCGTCCGGAAAACAAACCATCGGATTGTGACAATAGGTTCAGGTGCGTACGCCCGCACTGCCCATTCATGGGAGTCGAGACACCAACTGTACCAGTTGCTAATACTTAGAAAACCTTACAGGAGTATGACCAGTCTTACCGGAGCTTGGGAAGCTTCCCAGAGCTAGGAAAGCTACCGGAGCATCGGACGCTGGCAGGGGTTACCGACGTGCTCGCTTAAATTTTCACTTTTTTCCTGATGGACACGTCGCGGCCCCACCAAAGGCCCCACGACAAAACGAACAGTACGAGTACACACCGGCCTACTCGGAGGGCCCAGTCATTTCGACGGAGTACAGAGTCATGTCCTGCTCCGATGACTGGGAGGGCTATAGGGGAGGAGGACTACAGTCACGGTAACTACATTTACAAAAACGTTACCCCAAGACAGACACACACAGAAAGAGATGGGCTACCTAGATAAGAAAGAGAAGTATTAGCGCTCGGGAAGAGGTTAAGGGGGAGGGGATGTAGTGTTACACCTAAGATATCTCGAGTACGTAACTAAGCAAGAGAGGAGTACTTAAGGATGACAGAACGTACTCAGAGAATCAAGGAAGGAGATAAGGTCCGGAGATGAGCTTACGGCCGCGATGGACCTAAGACACATATCTACAGAGATGAGGGGAAGATTGCAAACGGCAAGATGCTTAGGCTATGACCCCTCCCCCGAAAGGGGGGGATGCCACGTTGCCTGCCAATGGCACGCGGACCGCCGGACTTAGACTATGACCCCTCCCCCGAAAGGAGGGGATGCCACGTCACCTGCTGATGGCGCACGGAAGAGAGTCCGGTAGGAAAGCACCCTGACCGCTTGCATGAAACCTCATCTCCCCTTATCTACACTCTGCCAGGGCCAATGAGTCGCCCACGAGGGCCATGCACCTCGGGGGAATCCAAACCCGAGTCACCACCTCTCACGCCGACTTCACTCAGATATAAAACCAAGGTTTTACCCCGACGGAGGGAGAAAAACCGGCAACAACATCTTCACCAACACTACCACCGAACCCACACACAAGATCTAAGATTATTCTGCTGTGAATTATCGAAAGTAGCCTGATTACCTTTGATTCTCTCCACACTCCGGTTACAATAAAACCCCAGTGTCACACTTTCCAAGATCGAGACATGCGGAGCGAGGTGATGACACTCTTTCTAAGATCGAGACATCCGGAGCGAGGTGCTGGCATTAACAATGAAATCAAACAACCAAACCCAAATCGAGGACCGGGACCTGCACCGTGACACAGCGATCATTAAGTATGGTATTGGGAAAGGTGATGATGGCTGGTGGAATACACAGAAAATGGTGGAGCAGACACAAAGGGCGATTACAGTATTTAACTGTGCCTTTACTGGTGATATTGCTGTCTTTGCATTCAACAACTCAAGCGGTCACGCGTTGTTCAGTTGGTGTCTAAGTGTATCAGCGGATGGTATTTCAATCAGGAGACTGTCACCCCTATAGAACTGACATCCCTATACCACGCAATTGGATTGGTGAACCAAAGGGAATGAAGCGTGTACTTCAGAAGAGAGGGTTGTGGAGGGACGGACTCTAGAAGCAATGTATCTGACAGAAGAAAGCCAAAACAGCTGGCCAGTTCAGTGAACATGATTTTGAGGAGACAATCGAGCAGTATGAAGTGAGAACGGCAGACAAGTGTGAGAGTGGACAAGGCTGCTGTGCATTGAGAATCCTTGACGCAGAATTGGGTTTCCCGACAGAAAAATCTATGCTTGAGCATATTATCGTTCAAGCAGGTCACGAAATTATATTCTATCCAAAATTCCACTGCGAGCTCAACTATATTGAGTATTACTGGGCAGCAGTCAAATGCTACATGCGAGAAAATTGCAAATACTCCTTTACCGAGCTGGAAAAGACTGTGTTGAAGAGTTTAAATACTGTCGATATCAAAACAATAAGGCAGTTTGGAGACCATAGCAAGAGATGCCTAATGGCATATATCAATGGCTTGACTGCAGAGCTTCGTGCATATGCAGAGAAGGAGTACAAGTCTCACAGGCATGAGTACAGGCAGGTATTTGTGTAAATATCTAGCACTTACGATATCATAGGATATCACTCGTCTTTCTATTTTGGGTTAGTGGCAGTTTTAATCGGGTTAGCGGCAGTACAATCTGTAGGTCCTATCATATAAAATACTCAACTTTCAACCTATTACTGCACTCAACCAACCACATATATTTTTAATTTGAATCTGTAGAACCTTTCTACAGATACTAATCTATCGTTTGCCAGATTCAAAATATGTTCTTTTTATTGTGGTGGTGTGGAGTAAAGCTCAGTGGATGAGGGTGTTTTGCGTCCCTCGCTTGCCTGTCTAAGTGTCCAACACTCTAGCATCTTAAAGGGTTAAGGCTTGGCAAAACTAAAAAATTCCATTCTGGTGACTAATCGTGAGTGCTTACCTATGACCTTCCTAAATAATCCCTGTGTCTCCGCCAACCCGTTATGTAGAGAGAATGTATGGTGCCCAACACTTGTATAGGGTATCGCTTTGAGGTTTGCAACACCCCCATAACAAACCGTAACTCCAACATACAACAAAAGAAAGACATGAATTTTAATCCGTCGAGTGAAAGAGAAGCCTCCAAATAGATAACAATCCTATGGATGCTGTTTTCTTTATGCTGGTCAGGTGCGGTTGCTATAAAGGGGAAGAGTTCATGATTTTTTCGTGTGGACGGGTTATTGTTTTTTTAACAGTCTTGGCACATCTTGGCGCGGCTCGCCTTACTAATTAGGAAAGTGTGCTTCCTGCTCGCGCTCACCGGCAGCTACTTTTAATATGTGGATCCACTCTCTGGCAATAGCAGCTGGTAATGAGGAATAACCATCTTCTTTGGATCTGAAGGGTTTACCAGACATAGATCCGGGTTTAGCGCACCAGATGAAAACTTCTCCTGAACACGCAGGAGAAAAATAGAGAACCCAGAATACGGAGCAAACAACCCGCTGGCCTCTCTTCTTGAAATCCCTCCCGACTCACAAGTACACTAACCGCTGGTAGCTACCAAACCCTCCAATACAACATCAGCAAAAAAATATAAAGTTGAAGTATATTGCTTTTTTTACAGGTGAGACATAAATTTGAACTAATATTTCTCAAGGTTTCAGCTAAAAATGAAGCACTTTTTTTTTAAATCCTTACAGGAGCAAAATATAACTTCTCCTCTTACGGGAGTTAGCGATGCCTACGGGAGCTATGGGAGCTACAGGAGCTCCCTAGGAATTCACAAAAAAATTTCTGATGAATGCGTTGCTTCCATTACATCCCTTAACAACAGCTCATCCCAATGCACGCAATGCGCAGCATTCTGCCTTCTGCCCGTATACTTTGTACCACATCAATTATACTCCGTGGCAAACATTGCCACCCACGTACCAAATTCGTCAATCCCGATCTGCACCTTGATGGTGGAAAACGCAACTCCAATGGCAACAGCGGCGCAAGAAGATAGGAAACAAAGCCGGGGAGCCAGGCGGGTGGCAGATAGTCCAGAATATAGCGAGCCCGATTGGGACGTGTCAGATGTATGGATCGAGGCCAGCTTAGGCCTGACGAGGCCGCATCGCTCAGATGTGTCCGGAAGCCATCGGTGGCGGAGGTGGCAAAACAAATAGTCAAGGTGCCACCAGTGACATCGAGACCGGAGGTGGCCAGTTGCCACCAACGGGGGATAGACGAGTCGGTAATGGGTAACAGAGGTCGTGACAGACATGAATATGCATATATTGTAGAGAGCGTTCCTCCAATATCGAACAAGAACAAGCAACGCAACTTCCACATCCCTTTTACTCGAATATTTTTGACAGGACGTATCTGATATGCTGTGCACGTCCTAGCTACCTGTCGTCGTCCTCCTGCTGGCTTTAAAGACGTAGGTCTGTATTGCCCCTGCTGGCACCAGCCATTGAGCAGCTCCAGCAATGGAACTAAATTTTGAGCATGCATGCCGAAGACGACGAATTGTCAGAAGGTGAGGGACATGCAAAAGATGAGGATAATGTGGAAAAGTGGAAGAGACAGAAGATGCGGAATGTGGCAAGGTGTTCAAGGGCTGCAGCGCGCGAAGGATGGCCGAGGCAGCCAATTATCTGCCGCGAATGGTCCATGACAGACTCATTGACACTGCCATAGCCACAGCCAGTCTGTGGTTCGTCACATATTATCCTTTATTCCCCCCCCCCCCCTCCAAGTCACAGCCTGCCAGTATCACACCTTTCCCCACCGTGATCACTGGGGGCTCTCCGACAGCTGACAGGGACAGCCGCAGGCGATGCTGTCCCTGCAGACTCAGAGGAGGGCAGCTGCACCTCCACCAAGAATGGAGCGAATGGCCATGGAAAACCAGCGGAGGGCTATTGGATATCTAAAAGGCAAGTCGTGTTCCTGGAGAAGGAGTTCTAAGACATGGGCTGCAAAACTTCGCGGGCGGACTGATGATGAGGATTCCAATTGTGGGTTCAACCAATGGGTAGATTACCAAGGCTGTACGGGGTTGGTAACAATGTAGTTACAGCCCTGTGCATAAGGGTCAGTGTTTGATGTCTTGAAGAGGTGCATGAGGGTTTGGTTCTTTCACTGGCACAGTTGGAATATAGGGATCGGCAGAGATGAAGATAATCATTGTGGATTGACGGTACATAGTCGAAGGTAGGACAATCTCTCGAGATACAACGGGCCTCTGGGAATCTTCGGGGGAAGGGCTAAATACTGTCTTGCGAGCCGGTGCTCGAAGAGTCAGGCAGCCGTCACCTCCGGACGCCCATCATTATGACAGGTACCGGTCACTCCGTAACGTGCAAGACATTTCTTCGACTTACCGAAGTCCATGTTGAAAGATGTAAAAATATTGGAGGAGCAGGGAATCGAACCCTGGACTGCCTCTATGCTAAAGAGGAATTGTACACCACTAAAGCAGATCCCCAACGTGAAAGCTAGTGAAATGTGAGAATTAGTACGCTACTAAATTCCCTCAAAGGGGTTATTTTGCAAAATAGTACACGCCTCTGACACATGGCGCTTAACATGTTTGGGAAGAACCTTACCCATGAAGAGCATGGGGGCCACAGATGCTGCCCCACTTAGACCGCCACCCCGTCCCCCCAGAACGCACATGGTGGTGCTGCGGAGAGCCAGAGCTGACATCACCACCGAAATCCCACTCACAAGGGGGTCTCAGGAAACGAGAAGGCTGACGAATGAGTCAAGCTCGATGTCAAGTGAGGGATCTCCGATGCCCAGCACGTAGAAGCCGGGTTGTTTTTTGTTTAATCATACTCGCATACTGCCTGCCACCACCCAACACGTTAGCAACGCTTACCGAAGCACCCAACATCTTAGCGAAGCTTACCGAAGCAACAGCCATGTTAGCAAAGCTAGCAAAGCTACCAAAGCTACCAAAGCTAGGGAGGGAAGCGTACAGGAGTAATGTGTGCGACGGGAGCAGATTCTACCCGCAATTACTACTGTTTCAGTGTGTCTACGCGCAATTGATCAAGCTCTTCCAAGAGTTATCTACGTCACTCTGAAGAATGCATAGAAATAACTATTATTGTTTTTAAAATCTAAATACCCATTATGACACCAAGTTCAACGTCCCAAATATTGGCGCGAAGTAAAGAGCAGCTACGGGGGCGGAAAAAGGCAGAAGGTGCAGTGCAGATAAAAGTGGAGCAGCAATGCGTAACAGCGTGGTTCTACAACACGTACGAACGTTGTGTAGCAGAAATGAGGGTAGGCAAGAGGCAGATACGAGCAGTAGGCCAGCGAGCTGAATGAGGGCATGTCAGCAACAGGTACGAGCAGTAGGCCTGTGATACTTAACGGCGCAGTTCTGCAACACGTACAAACATATATCAGCGGTACGGTTGAGTAGTAGGCTGGCAAGAAGGATGAGGGCAGACGAGTAATGTGTATGAGCAGTGGACCGGTGAGGAGGATGAGGGCAGATGAGCAACATGTGCAAGCCATAAGCTGGCGACGGCAGAAACGGCGGTTATGGAATGCGTACGTGTTGTAGGCCAGCGATGGCAAACAGTGCAGGTCTGCAACAGGTACGAACATAGGTCAGCGGTGCAGTCAAGTAGACGGCCAGCAAGGAGGATGAGGGCAGAGGAGCAACGGGTGCGAGCAGGCCGGAGATAGAGGAAACAGCGGTTATGAAACACGTACTTATTGTAGGCCAGCGATGGTAAACAGCACAGTTCTGTAACTCGTACGAACGTAGGTCAGCAGTACGGTCTAGTGGCAGGCTGTCAAGTAGGATGAGGGCAGATGCGCAGCGAGTACCGCCAAGAGGCGAGCCTCCAGTATGAGGACGGCCAATCAACGCGTATGAGCAATAGTCCAGCAACGCATAATAGGGCATTTAGCCAACATGGACAAGTGTTGGCCTTCGAAAATGAGGGTAGCCACATCAGGAAAAAAAAACATTGTGTCCTGATCGTCCAGACTCACTAAATGCTCTGGACGCTTCAGACACAACCTGCTTAACTCGGACGCAGTTCGCCATGGCACCGTGTTTCAGGACGCAGCTCACCATGGCATCTGCTTACCGGATGGAGCATGTCAGGGCATTTTCCTTCTGGACGCAGCCGTGTCAGGGTATTTTCCTTCTGGACGCAGCCGTGACAGGGCAAATGGCGTCTGGACGACGCGTATCATGGCACAGCGGTCACGCTGGCTGTCAAGTCACGGAACATCGCAGTAAATACTCTGTTCGCATTCGCAAATACGCAGCGGGTTCCAGGCATAGTGACTCAGTTCAGTTCTATTCATTATATCTAATGTACATCTATATATGCTACTACCTGTAACGGCAGGGTCCGGCAGGGCTCCAGGTAGCGGCGGGCGAGTGGTAGGGCACGGCGGCGGGCGAGCGGTAGAGGGCGGTGGCGGGCGGGCAGTAGAGTGTGGCGGCGGGCGAGCGGTGGAGAGCGGCGGCCGGCCAGCGGTGGAGCGCGGCAGCAGGCGAGCGATGGAGGAGGACGAGGACAGGACAGAAACGAGGACACGGGAAAAGGACGGAGACAAGGACGGAGGCACGGATAGAGACAAGGACGGGGACAACGACAAGGACAGAGACAAGACGGAGAGAAGGACGGAGACAAGGACAAGAACAAGGACCAGGACAAGATGGAGACAAGGACACAGTGACGGCGTAAACAAGTTGTTGCGTACAGATCTACGGCGGGCGACGGCGCTCGTTATATACACGAACTCCCGCCAGCACCCCCGCGAGCAAACACCGACACGAGCAAACACTGACACGAGCAAACACCGACACGTTTCACGATCCGCACATTCTCACATTCCAGCACATCCCTTCGTTCCCTTGCCCCGGCATCCTGCATCCCTTCGTTCTAGAACCTTCCCTCGCTTCTCCGTTTTTCCCCACTTCTGTGGTCCGGCGACATCAGCGTTACATGTGATCCGACGCCGTGACAGTAGCCCTCCTTTAGGCTCGAGTTCCCACGAGAGCGAGCTGAGCTGGTGCGCGGTGTTGCGGGTGGCGCTCATGGTAGTCATCGACGGCTTGCACCTCTGCTAGGTTTTCCTCCGGCTCCCTTGTTGGTGCCATGAACCCACTCCATTTCAAGAGGTAATGCAGCCGGCCCCGAATCCTCCGACTGTCTAAGACTTCTTCCACTTCCCATTACTCTTCGCCTTCGATGATCACCGGGAGTGGCGGTGGGATACTTTGCCCTGGGATCGGGTCATCGGTGGCAGCATGTAGCAATGAGACTGGGAAGGTGTGGTGTTTCTGGATGGTGTTTGGGAGGTCCAGTTCGTAGGCATGGGTTCCTATCGCTCGCAGGACTTGGTAGGGTCCATGGTGCTTATTTTCGAGCTTCCGGCTCGGCCGTTCGGTGCGCCTGTGCCTTCCGTTCACCCAGATACGGTCGTCGGGTTGGAAGGCCGGTGCTGGGGTTCGCTGGGAATCCGCGTTGTCTTGTTGTCGGGACTGCGTATACCGCATCTCGCTCCTGGCCACCTTGTGGATCCGGTGTAGGCGCTCGGCTGCGGTCTGGGCTTGGTATTCCTCTGGGTCATCGACGCGGATATCCAGCTCGAAGTCACAACGGGGGTGATAGCCAGCGTTGGCGAAGAAGGGGGACAGTGTGGTTGAGTCCGATACCTGGTTGTTTCCGGCGAACTCGGCGAGAAATAGGTTGCTGGTCCAGTCGTCCTGTAGGTAGTTGACGTAGGCCCATAGGTGTTGTTCCATTACTGCATTCATTCGCTCGGTTTGGCCGTCCGTTTGCGGGTGTAATGCGGTGGACAGGCGTGGGTCGATCTTTAGGCAGGCGCAAAGGTGTTTCCAGAACTGGGAGGCGAACTGCGGTCCACGAACACACAGATGGCATCATATCCTTTTGATGGGGGCAGGCCTGTGACAAAGTCGACCGAAATATGTTGCCAGGGCTGTGCTGGTACCGGCAGGGGGCGTAGTGTACCATAAGGGGCATAACGGGTGGCTTTTGTTCGGCGGCAAGTGTGACAGTTCCTCACAAAGCGGTCTACATCCTTCCGCATCTGTGGCCAGTGATACTTGCGCGTGAGGAGTTCGAGGGTTTTTGCGCGCCCTGGGTGCCCGATGGCTGGCGGTTCGTGGTGGTCTTGTAGGAGTCGTAGTCGGAGAGGGGGGTGGTCTGGTACATAGATGCAGTCACAGTAGATCAGCCTGCCATCTTTCACCTTGCAATCGGCCAGGGATATTTCCCTCGAGTGACTTGACCCCTCGCGAAGGAGTTTCAGGATCCGGTTCGGTAGCGGGTCGGCTTCGTAGGCTTCCTTGAGTAGGTCTACGATCGCAGGACGTTTTCCGAGTACGAGTCCGAGTCCGAGTCCGTTGTCGAGTCCGAGTACGTTATCGGGTCCTAGTCGGTCGTCCGGTCCGAGTCCGTTGTCAGGTCCGAGTCGGTCGTTGAGTCCGAGTCCGTTGTCAGGTCCGAGTCGGTCGTCAAGTCCGAGTCGGTTGTCGGGTCCAAGTCGGTCGTTGAGTCCGATTCGGTCTTCGAGTCCGATTCGGTCGTCAAGTCCGAGTCGTTGGTCGAGTCCGAGTCTGTTTTCGAGCACGTGAAGTGCTAATCCTGTCACGTTATGTGGTTTGAGAACGGCCTGTTGGTTGGCAAGCAGTCTTTCATCCCCTTCCTTAGGGAGGTCTCCCGACCTCCAAGTCAGTGCGTCCGGCTTCCCACCAGCCTTCCCAGGTCGGTACACAATTCAGAAGTCGAAACGGGAGAGGAATTCAGACCAGCGTGCTTGTCGGCGGTTGAGGAGCTTCATTGACATGAGGTATTCCAAGTTCTTGTGGTCGCTCAGGACCTGGTCCGGGTGGCTCGATCCTTCCAGGTGTGGGCGCCATTCTTCAAATGTGCGAACTAATGCCAGGAGCTCCTTGTCGTAGATTTCGTAGTTGCATTCGGCAGGGCTGTGTTTTTTGGAGTAGAAGGCAACCAGGTGTAGGGTTCCTTCATCGTCGTATTGGGATAGGATACCGGCCGAAACGTAGTCCGAGGCCTCGGTTTCCACAAGGATTTTTCGGTCGTAGTCGAAGTGACGTAGGATCGGTGCCATCGTGAATTCTTTCTTGAGGTCTTCAAAGGCCTTTTGCTGGGGCGGCCCCCAGATAAAGGGAACATATTTCCCACCTTCTTTCTTCGTCAGGCTGGTTAGGGGGGAGACTACCATGGAATAATCCCTTATGAATCTCCAGTAGAAGTTGGCGAACCCTAGGAAGTATTGTATATCCGTCACATTCCCTGGGGTCTGCCAGTTCAGTATGCAGGACACCTTCTCCGGGTCCATCCTGACGCCGTTGGTTCCGATATTGAATCCGAGGTACTTCACCTCCTGCTTGTGGAAGTGGCACTTCTCCGGCTTAAGGTGAAGACCAGCATCCGAGAGCGCCTTCAGCACATTGTAGACCTGCTTCTTGTGTTCCTCCAGGGTGTTGCTATAGATGAGGATGTCATCAAGGAAGGCAGTGCAGAAGTCGTCGAGGAATTGGCGGAGTACATCATTGATCAGAGCCTGGAAGTCGGCTGGCGCATTGGTAAGGCCGAATGGCATTACCAGAGATTCAAAAAGGCCATACCGTGTCCGGAATGCTGTTTTCCATTCCTCCCCCTCGGCCATCCGTACCAGGTTGTAGGCACCACGGATGTCCAGGGTGGTGAAGTATTTGGCCTTCGAGAGTCGCATCAGCGTTTCTTGCAGTAGCAGGAGGGGGTACCGGTTCTTGATGGTTCCTTCGTTCAGGCCGCGGTAGTCGACACAAAGGCGCAGCGATTCGTTTCCATTTTTGGCAAATAGGATGGGTGAGGCGGCCGGGGACGACGAGGCACGGATGAACCCCTTGCTCAGGTTCTCCTCCAGCCATTCCTTTAGCGCCTGTAGCTCGGTTTTGGACAGCGAGTATAGTGGCCCGAAGGGGGGCGTGAATCCTTCTCAGAGCGGGATCTTGTGGTCGTATGGCCGATGTGGGGACAAGGCCTTAGCCACAGCTTCAGAGAAGAGAGGCAGGAACTTGTGGTATTCCTTGGGCACATAGTCCACCAGGTAGAGCTGTTTCACTTCTTTCTTTGGTTCGAGGGCTCGGTTAATCTCGTAGAGCTTGAGCGAAAAAACTGTGAGTTGTTCCTTGTGGGCTATCCAGCGGAATGAGCAACCTCCGAGCGCAGCGATCTGGATCGGTTTGGTGCCGGGTCCGGGTCCGGATGCCTCAAGTCCGAGTCCTTTACGGGCATCAAGTCCGAGTCCGTTACCAGCGTCGAGTCCGAGTCCGTTACGGGGGTCGAGTCGTAGTCCGACAGCCTTGATTCCGAGTCCGTTATGGGTGTCGAGTCCGAGTCCGTTATGGGCGTCGAGTCTAGGTTCCGTTCTGTCAGCCTGGGCAGTATTATTCACCTGGGGTGACGTAAATAGGTGGGCCCCGATATCACCGGCCCCCGCGCTTACCGCTGGCTCTCCTGGAGCTACTTTTGACATGAGGGAACAGAGTGCTGGTTCCAGGGGTTCGGAGCCGATGGCGTGGGCTACGGTGGGGACGGGATTGCAATTCGCGATGCAATACTGCGATCCAAAAGTCAGGGTACGGGAGCTGAACCGTATGGCCACGTCGTGGAGCTCCATTCAGGGGATACCGAGCACAATCGGGTAGTGACCGAGCTTGGTTACAAACATGGGTATCTTTTCTCGGTGTTCATGGATCGATAAGGTGGCATTGGCAGTGTGGGTAATATCTCCGGAGGAGATTGGGCGGCCGTCGATAACCTCGAGGGCTCTGGGGTACTTAAGTGGTGTGAGGGGTAGTTGGTGATGGTGGGCAAAGTCTTCGTCAACGAAGGCCACTCCCGTGGCTCCGCAGTCGATCAGGGCGTGGCTCGCTAAGGTTTTGTCACCAAAGGAAAGATTGCACAAAATAACAAGATGTTTTCCTTCCATAGCTACATTGGACAAACTAGACAAGCGAAAGACAGGGGGAGAGAGAGAAGAATACTTGCCCAGACTACGGCCAACAGCAGTGCCATCATGCGGCTGCTGGCCTAGGCTTTTCCCGACGGTGGAGAGCCACCACAGTAGCCATGTGCGTGCTGGTGGTGCTCGGTGTGGTGGTGGTTGGAAGACGCTCCAGAGGACGCAGTGGATTCGGAGTCGAAGACTTGAGCAGCGGTGGCACGGCACGGGTTGTGGCTCTTGTTGGGGCATTGGGTGGCCATGTGCCCCAATCCTCCGCAGTATAGACAGCGGCCCTCCCTGAGCCGGGCTGCACGTTCCTGCTCTGAGAGTTTCTTCCTGCTGGCGCTGAGGTCTATTGGGCCCAGCGCGGTTGCGCTCTGACTGGTGGTGGGTGTTGCTGAGGTGCTCGAGTTGCGGGATTGGTTCTGGTTGCCGCGGTTTTGGTGGGAGGAGGTGTTGTGTCTTCCTTCATGGAGTTGGGGAGCACGTATCTCCGAGTCCAGTTGGTGGCAAAGGCCAACGAACTGGTCGAAGGAGAGGCCCTGGGTTCATCCCAACAGCTGGTGGCAGAGTTCCATCGACACTGCTTCCTTCAGGGCGTCCAACTTAGCATGCTCGTTCCAGCTGAGTTTGGAGACCAGCATCTGGAACTCGGCAAAGTAGGCAGTGAACTCTTTCTTGCCATGCTTCAGACCATGAAGCTTGGTGCGGGCGGTCGCAGCAGGATCAGGGTCGCCAAATGCGGCTTCGAGGATGCGGATAATGTCCTCGGAGTCATTCAGCTGAAATGCTCCGTTGTGGACGAATGGGAGTATTTGTGCCTGCGTCCTGCCTTCCAAGTAATTGAAGGCATAACCCATCCGCAGGGCGGGCGTAGGAAAACGGGAGGGGTCACTGAACAGCTTGATGCGTAGCTGCGCAATGAACCCCTCAAGGTTCTCGCAGGTGCCGTCAAAGGTTGCTGGATCTGGGACCCTCTCGGTGCGGGATTGCGGTTGTCCTTCCAGGGTAGCGAGTCGGTTGATTGCCCGTCGAGTAGAGGCGAGCTGCTCCTCCAGGTCGTCAATCCGCCGGGCTGGCGCAGCCTCCTGTGAGTTCAGGATAGCCTCTACCAGAGTTCGCACCTGGGCGTAGGCGGCCTCGAGTGTGGCGCCCGGGGCGAAGGATTCGTTCAGAGCTATTTGGCGCATCTGTTCGAGGAGAGCGGGCGGGATTTCCCGGAAGATGGGAGGGAGTTGGGGTTCGGTTTCGGGCTCGGGGTTCGTGGTCGACATGGTGCCGCTAGGTGGAGAGATAGGCGATGCAACAAAGTGTAACGGCAGGGTCCGGCAGGGCTCCAGGTAGCGGCGGGCGAGTGGTACGGCGTGGCTGCGGGCGAGCGGTAGAGCACGGTGGCGGGCAGGCAGTAGAGTGCGGCAGCGAGCAAGCGGTGAAGTGCGGCGGCGGGCGAGCGGTGGAGCGCGGCTCCAGCCGAGTGACGGAGGAGGACGAGGACAGGACAGAAACGAGGGCACGGGACAAGGACGGAGACAAGGAGGGAGGCACGGGCAGAGTCAAGGACGGGCACAAGGATAAGGACAAAGACAAGACCGAGACAAGGACGGAGACAAGGACAAGGACAAGGACCGGGACAAGACGGAGACAAGGACACGGTGACGGCGTAAACAAGTTGTTGCGTACAGATCTACGGCGGGCGACGGCTCTCATTATATACAGGAACTCCTGCCAGCACCCCAACGAGCAAACACCGACACGAGCAAACACCGACACGTTTCACGATCCGCACATTCTCACATCCCAGCACATCCCTTCGTTCCCTTGCCCTGGTGTCCTGCATCCCTTCGTTCTTGAACCTTCCCTCGCTTTTCCGTTTTTCCCCCACTTCTGTGGTCCAGCGACGTCAGCATTGCATGTGATCCAACGCCGTGACACTACCACACTTCGCGCGGAAACAAAGGAAAGTTGGCAAATGCGACACGACGCGTTGAGTACGACACGATGAGCACAACGAGATCAACACGACGCGATAAGCACGATGACTATGAGGAGGATAGTGATGAGCACACCGCCGGCGGTGAGGACGATAGCAAGTAGGACGCGGCGAGTATGATTACGAGCGTTGTGACATGGTTAGCGCAGCTCACAGAGTGACAGAAAGTGGGAAGTTGTACAATACAATGTGATGAGTACGATGTCAATGAGGGTGCCGGTGGCAAGAACGATAGCGGGTAGGACACGGCGAGTATGATGTCAATAAGGGTGCTGGCGGAAAGAACGCTAGCGGGTAGTATGCGGCGAGTATGATATCAATGAGGTTGCCAGCGGCGAGAACGATAGCGAGTAGCTTGTGGTGAGTATGAGCGCACGTAAGATACGGCGAGTATGATGTCAATGAGGGTGCCGGCGGCGAGGACGATAGCAAGTAGGACACGACGAGTATGATTGCATGTAAGACGCGGTGGGTATTATGGCGAGCTTTGTGACATGGTTAGCAGAGCTCTCGGAGTGATAGACAGCGGGCTGTTGTACAATACAACGTGACGAGTAAGATGTCAATGAGGGTGCCGGTGGCAAGAACGATAGGGGGTAGGTTGCGGTGAGTGTGGCGAGTAGGATGCAGCAAGTATGAGCACGAGTAAGATGCGGTGAGTATGATGGCAAGAAAGGCACAACGAGTAAGATGTCGATTAGGAAAATGTTGATGAGTAGGATAAGGTGAAAAGAGAAGAAAAAAGGGGTCTATCTATGAGTGATGAGCGAGCTGAACCTTGCGAAAGCGCAAGCGTTAGTAGTAGCTTGGCGCTTTCTATTGCCATCATACTCGTCGCATCTTTCACGCCATCATACTGGTCGTGACTTACTCGCTGCGTCCTACTCGCTATCGTCCTCGTCGCTGGTACCCTCCTTGACATCGTACTCTTCACTGTGTATTGTACAACTTCCCAGTATCTGTGTCACTCTGAGAGCTGCACTAACCTTGTCACAAAGCTCGCCACCGGCACCCTCATTGACATCATACTCGGTGCATCTTACGCACTTTCATACTCGCCGCTTCCTACTTGCTATCGTTCTCGCTGCCGGCACCCTCATTGACATTGTACTCCTCACTGTGTATTGTACAACTTCCTGGTGTCTTTGTCACTCTGACAGCTGCACTAACCATGTCACAAAGCTCGCCACATAATCATCACGTCATACTCGCCCCCATACCCACCGTGTACTACTCGCTGCCACACTCACCGCGTCCTACCCGCTATCGTTCTCCCCGCCGGCACCCTTATTGACATCATACTCGCCGTGTCCTAGCCACTATCGTTCTCGCCACCGGCACCCTCATTGACACCGTACTCATCACGTTGTATTGTACAACTTCCTGCTGTTTGTCACTCTGAGAGCTATGCTAACCATGTCCCAAAGCTTGCAATCATACTCGCCGCGTCCTACTTGCTATCATCCTCGCCGCTGGTAGCGTGCTCATTGCCATCCTCCTCATAGTTGTCATGCTCATAGCGTCGTGCTCATCGCGTTGTACTCATCGCATTGTGCTCATCGCGTTGTGCTCAACGCGTTGTGTCGTATTTGCCAACTTTCCTTTGTTTCTGCATGAAGTGTGGTAGTAGCATATAAAGGTGTACATTAGATAGAATGAATAGAACTGGACTGAGTCACTATGCATGGAACCCACAGTGTGTATGCGAATACGACAAGAGTATTTGCTACGATGTTCCATGCCTTGACAGACAGCATGCATCAGGAAAAAAAATCTGCGTCCGGACGCACAGGCTGTGTCCGGATGCACCAGGAGCTCGGGACACTCTGGATGCACTCTGGCAGAACACATACCGCTCCCAATGCGAAATGTACAGGCAATGTGAATTCAGAGGCAGCACGCCATGGCACCGTGCATTCGGACGCCGTATGCCAGGGCGTCGTGCGTCCGGACGCAGCTCGCCATGGCATCTGCTTACCGGACGGAGCGTGTTCGGGTATTTTCGTTCTGGACGCAGCTGTGTCAGGGCATTTTCCTTCTGGACGCAGCCGTGTCAGAGCATTTTCCTTCTGGGCGCAGCCGTGTCAGGGCAAATGGCGTCCTGACGACACGTGTCATAGTACCACGGTCACGCTATTTTTCAAGACATGGAACATCGTAGCAAATACTCTTGTCGCATTCGCAATCACGCAGCGGGTTCCAGGCATAGTGACTCAGTCCAGTTCTATTCATTCTATCTAATGTACATCTATATATGCTACTACCACACTTCGCGCGGAAACAAGGGAAAGTTGGCAAATACGACACGACATGTTGAGCATGACACGATGAGCAAGAAACGATGAGCACGAGCGATGAGCACAACGCGATGAGCACAACGCGATGAGCACAACGCGATGAACACGACCCGATGAGCACGACGCGTTGAGCACGACGCAATGAGCAAGACGCGATGAGCAAGACGCGATGAGCACGACACGATGAGCACGACCCGATGAGCAAGATGCGATGAGCACGACGCGATGAGCACGACAACTATGAGGAGGATGGCGATGAGCCTGCCACCAGCGGCGAGGACGATAGTAAGTAGGATGCGACGAGTATGATTGCGAGCTTTGTGACATGGTCAGCGCAGCTCTCAGAGTCACAGACAGTGGGAAGTTGTACAATACAACGTGATCTCTACGATGTCAATGACGGTGCCGGCAGCGAGTACAATAGCGCGTAGGACGCGGCGAGTATGATGACAATGAGGGTGCGGGCGGCGAGAACAATAGCAAGTAGGACGTGGCGAGTATGATTGCAAGTAAGACGTGGCGAGTATGATGGCGAGCTTTGTGACAAGGTTAGCGCAGCTCTCAGAATGACAGAGATACTGGGAAGTTGTACAATACACAGTGAGGAGTACGATGTCAATGAGGGTGCCAGCAGCGAGGATGATAGCGAGTAGGACGCGGCGAGTAAGTCGCGGTGGCTATGGTGGCGTGAAAGATGCGACGAGTACGATAGCAATAGAAAGCGCCAAGCCACTACTAACACTTGCGCTTTCGCAAGGTTCGGCCCATCACTCATAGATAGACCACGTTTTTCTTCTCCTTTTACCTCGTCCTACTCATCGATATTTTCCTAATCGACATCTCACTCGTTGTGCCTTTCTCGCCATCATACCCGCCGCGTCTTACTCGTTCTCATACTTGCTGCATCCTACTCGCCCACACTCGCCACATCCTACCCGCTATCATTCTCGCTGCTGGCACCCTCATTGACATCGTACTCGTCACGTTGTATTGTACAACTTTCCGCTGTCTGTCACTCTGAGAGCTGTGCTAACCATGTCACAAAGCTCGCCATCATACTCGCCGTGTCTTACTTGCAATCATACTCGCCGCATCCTACTTGCTATCGCCCTCGCCGCTGGCACCCTCATTGACATCATATTCGCCGCGTCTTACGCGCGCTCATACTCGCCACTGCCTACTCGCTATCGTCCTCGCCGCCGGCACCCTCATTGACATCATACTTGGCGTGTTCTACTCGCTATCGTTCTCGCCGCCGGCACCCTCATTGACATCATACTTGCCGCGTCCTACCCGCTATTGTTCTTGCCGCCGGCACCCTCATTGACATCGTACTCGTTACGTTGTATTGTACAACTTCCCGCTGTCTCTCACTCTGAGAGCTGTGCTAACCATGTCACAAAGCTCGCAATCATCCTCACCGCGTCCTACTTGCTATTGTCCTCGCCGCCGGTGACGTGCTCATCGCCATCCTCCTCACAGTCGTTGTGCTCATAGCGTCGTGTTGATCTCGTTGAGCTCATCATGTCGTGTTCATCGCGTCGTGCTCCTCGCGTCATGCTCATCGCGTCGTGCTCAACGAGTCTTGCTCATCGCGTCGTGCTCATCACGTCGTGCTCAATGCGTCGTGTTGTATTTGCCAACTTTCCTTTGTTTCTGCGCGAAGTGTGGCAGTAGCATATATAGATGTACATTAGATATAATGAATAGAACTGGACTGAGTCACTATGCCTGGAACCCGCTGCGTGTTTGCGAATGCGACAAGAGTATTTGCTGCGATGTTCTGTGCCTTGACAGCCAGCGTGACTGCTGTGCCATGACACGCGTCGTCCAGACGCCATTTGCCCTGACATGGCTGTGTCAGGAAGGAAAATGCGCTGACACAGCTGTGTCCAGAAGGAAAATGCCCTGACACCCTCCATCCGTTAAACTGATGCCATGGCGAGCTGCGTCCGGACGCATAGTGCCGTGGCGAGCAGCATCCGGATGCACGGTGCCATTGCGAACTGAGTCCGAATTCACATTGCCTGTGCATTTCACGTTGGCAGCGGTATGTGCCATGCCAGGGTGCGTCCAGTGCCTCCAGAGCGTCACGAGCGCCTGATGCATCCGGACGCCACCTGTGCGTCTGGACACAGATTTTTTTTCCTGATGCAAGTAGCACGTACATGTGGTAGGTTAGCAATACGTTCGAGCTGTAACCCAGCAAGGACAATGTGGGCATACGAGTAGTGGGGACGAGCAGTCGGCCGGCAATGCGTAAAAGTACCGTTCTGCAACCCGTAATAGTGTCGATCAGCGATACGCAAGAGCGGGCGTTGCAAACTGCAGTGGTGTGGACTTAGGAGATGAATGACTGCTACTATCTAGTGCGCTGAAATGCTGATCACGTGACCTTTTTTTTTGTTGGTGTTGGCTTTTGGTGGCGACCGGGAGTGTGGTGGGATGTAGATGTCCGAACCAGCGATAGAGCCAGAGTTTGACTGGGAGGCTGCTTGAGGATTATAGACCCTCGCTGTATGATACATAACGAGCTCCAGAATTGGGACCCCATTGCGCTTGGCGCTGTGAAGGCTACTGACGATGATTCGTCATCAGGCGCGTGAGACGACTGAGAGTGGCTTGGCGAGCAGGGAGCGGGCCTGTTTGCTTTCTTTCGTTCATCATCGAGACGACCACGCCCGAGAATCCATCAGCGTTTTACATCCTGCACCCGACACCCGTCCTGTCTCCTGCGTTCGCGCGTCTCGTGTCCGCCCAGTCCTTGTCCTTGTCCTGTCCTGT
>Ga0307508_10002603_pt1 | contig 18984 bp, 22 predicted proteins | sample 9_EM_MG_FD_203089 | JGI IMG/M metagenome (GOLD analysis project Ga0307508, IMG submission 203089) | Populus trichocarpa ectomycorrhiza microbial communities from riparian zone in the Pacific Northwest, United States - 9_EM | ecosystem: Host-associated > Plants > Roots > Unclassified | place... | reverse complement strand
CATACGTCCTTGGAAGTTGTTCGGCATTGTGGTCGTGGTGAGCGGTGTTTGAAAAATGTGGTGTGGTGGCGGGCGACGCGTCGATGAGGCTAAGAGTACGGAAACTTTTGGCCTAGTACTTTACATATCACTCAGCAAGATCACCGCACTAAATTTTATCCCCCCATCAGTAGCCTTTCAGAGTAGGGGCAAAGAAGCTCCATCTCCTGTACACATCTTTAGACAGCAGCGACGCCATCACACTCTGCTGCCCACACTGTATCAACCTATTTCTCCCACAAGTAAATCTCGAGACCTCTCGCCAGTTATTTGTACTGGTTTCCTATCCTCGGCGTTGAAAGAAAGTTCTTCACGGGATTACCCCACTCCGCGTGATCGCGCCGCCACTCCCCAATCGCCGACCTAGTGCGGCAAGATCACTCGTCTTTTGCAGTATGTTCTCCCCCTACGTTTTTGTTTCATTCTGCGTCACTAAGGAGTAAGTGCTGACCCGACCGTGATATTTGTACTGTCAGTTAGCCCGACTGCACTTCATCTTCTACCTCTTTAAGGTCGTCACCAGTTTCAACGACTTCCCGATTCTGCGACCTCGCATGGTATTCTCCGTAGCCAGTAGTTGGTAACTGGGTTTGTTCGGCTGTTGTGTTTGTGCTTTCAGCGCGTCACTTAGGGAGCTATGTACTGACCACGATGAAGGATGTTAGATGGCGAGTCACATCCGCTTTCTAGTCTCCGCCGGTTGCACGTCCTTCAATCTCAAACGATTTCCTGCCTTGCGATGACAGTCCGTTTCGCTGGTAGGGCCGGGATTGCCCCAGGTTCAGGCGCCCATAAGAGGTCCAGCGAGAAACTTCTGCGGCGGTGTCGTCGGACTTGCTCGAGCTTCTAGAACAGCAGAAGAAGCAAAAACCGAGTGATAATTGGGAGCGCTCGTCGACGGCCTTGCGTGCTGAATCCCTACGGTGATACTACTTTTATCAACAGTGGGACATACTCCCAGGCCCAAGCCGGCCGTTTGCGGCCATGGCACCCTGGAAAAGCGTGCGTTATTCCTCGTCTGTTGGAATTACTTCTCGTTGCAGGAGTTCGTATTCGTAGAATCTTTTGGATTTGGCGCTTGTGCCTTAGAGTTTGTGGAGGACACTAATGCGTAAGGAGAGGCGGGGAAGTGTCAGAGGATGATCTTCATTGTGCGGATTCTTTCTATTCTTCTTCTGTTCCATATTCATCAAATGCTACAAACTTTTTGTCAACCACTCCCTTTACCAGAATGCATACACCATATGTTTCCACACGTCATACAGTACTCAGACTGCTGGAACTCCTATCGTTCATTCCAATCCTTATCGCTAATGGGCATTATTTCCACATCGTCGAATGCGCATCATCACGTCACAAATTCGTTTTTTTCCGTATTCATTCTTTAATCGCCATGCAGCCCATTGTTTAGACTAAGGCGGAAATAAGTACTTATGAAAGGCTAACGATCTCTGTCTGGTGCCGGTATCGGACGCCGACTCGGGTTCGATATTTCAATAAGTGCCCCGACTAGAAGCCCCAGACCCCCAGCAGAATATCTTAGGGGCAGCAGTGTTGAAGGAGGCCGGCGGTAGTGTTGGAATATATGGATCGATAAAACGTGAAGATTATATTACAGTATTATGCGGGCACAAGATCTCTCTATATACAGGAGGGCCGTCAGGACAAAGGACGGAAGACTGCCCCCCCGAGACGGTGCTCGGGGACTCAGTCATGTCCGAACGCCACCTCCGGTCCGTCATGTCCGTGCGCCACCTCCGGTCCGTCATCTCCGGACGCCACCTCCGGTCCGTCATCTCCGGACGCCCATTATTCTGACAAGAAGCAAGAACCGGTGGAGATGGGGGAACTCCTTGCCGATGGGAGATGCGGTCAGACAGTGCTACACTTCCTCGCCACTGCGGATGTGGGGAAGCTGTCCCCACCTGAGGGACCTGTGGGGAGAGAGGCGCCCGAATCGGAGTATTGGGAGCGGGAGAAGGAGTGGAGAGCGGAGGCTGATGGGCCGCGGTGTTGGGCAGGAACTACCGCTGTTACCTTGGTGCGGATTTTATTTCATATAGTCCGAGAGTCAGCATGTACCTACATGATCTTGTTCTACATCACTCCCCACTACCTTGTGGTGAAGATAAAGAACCTATTCTGGATACGTAAGAATAAACCGCGCGTGCAAGAGAAGGTTTTATTGTTTGCCATAAAAACACATTCGGATATATGGAATATGCCAAGTGAATCGCGACCGTAAATTTTCCCAGTGCCGACAATTCAAAGACATGAAGACTACAACGACAAGAAGAGTACAACGACAAGAAGGGTACAACGACAAGAAGAGTACAACGACAAGAAGACTACAACGACAAGAAGAGTACAACGACAAGAAGGGTACAACGACAAGAAGAGTACAACGACAAGAAGACTACAACGACAAGAAGACTACAACGACAAGAAGAGTACAACGACAAGAAGAGTAGAACGACAGAAGACTACAACGACAAGAAGACTACAACGACAAGGAGACTACAACGACAAGAAGACTACAACGACAAGGAGACTATAAAAACAAGAAGACTACAACGACAAGAAGACTACAACAAGAAGACAAGAACGACAAGACGACTACAACGACAAGAAGACTACAGTAGGACTACAAAGCCATGGTAGTATAAAGACAGAAAAAAAGATAGGGAGGCTACAAAGACAAAGGAATAAAAGATGGAAAAAACCCACGAAAAAGAGAAAGAAACGAAAAAACCATCAATCGCCACGAAAAGCATATGTTCGTATAGGCTTCGCCAATCCCAACGAAATTTTGGATCCAGAATCATCGATCCCGCCAGAGTGAAACAAGACAACAGAAGAAAATTCATTGCCCACCAAGGTGAACAAGGCTAGAACACATCTTCAGGGCATATAGAACCATTTACAGATTCATCCAGGTTGTCCGACCATGACCTTGCCATCACTGTCGAATCGTGGGCAGGATACAGCTCATTTGCCTGTTCGGCTAAGGCACCCAGAATGGACACAAAACGAAGTCTCGCTGCCTCAACGGTCACATTGTACTCAATACCCACCTCGATCTTGAAAGCCGATGCCGATGCAACATAGTCGTTCAAGTTTTCGGGCTGTTGTCCGTCAAGGGCGTCGAGTAATGACCGATGGACCGTGGACTTGATGAGAGTAGCTCTGCCGTGACGGAGTGAAACTAGCCAGTGCTCATACTCCTCCTCGTTGTCGCCGATGAACTCCTGAGCCAATGACAACGAGTACCCACATTCCTCCAACATGTCGTGAGAGGGGCAAACAGGCTCGACGAGCCAGATGCGGGGTCCGATCCATCCGCGGGCGTGCCAATGGATGACATTATGGTGAGAGTGGAGTCGTAGACTGTGGGGGGGTCGACGGTAGCCAGGGCAGTAAAATCGGATTACCTGCTCGATCAGTCGAGAGCAGACTCCGAAGAGATACAGCGGGTGTGGCGGATACGGACAAGCACCCATTTCCAGGAACTGGAAGGCAGTCCAGGCGATATTCCGTAAGTCATTATTACGGTAGAGGTGTCCGAACAGTGGCGAGAAAGGAAGGACAATGTTTGTGGTGGCATGAACTAAGGACGTGGGAATATGAGGCTCGTCTTCGAAATGAATGACATTGAATGTCATGGTGGTGCTGACCATCGCCAACCGGATTTCCTGGCGGCGTTCGGTGTGGCGGCGGCGGTACGTCCACGGGGCAGGAGTAGCGTTCATCTTGGGTACTTTACTTGAGTGAGCAATTCGAATGACCGAGGGCAAAGAACTCGTCATATTGATACTTACCGTGAGCGTGAACTGATGCAATTGGATCAGGAGTTCAGATTTACACACGCTATTCGGAAATGCGACGTTGTAGCTAAGCACGGAAAAGTCTGTCAGCAAGCCATACAAACGACCGAGCAGACGATGAGCCTTGATTCATACCCCGAGCGTGAACCGAGAGTGTAAAATCGGGACTGGTGGGTCGCACGTTATGCGGTGGCAACTTTGCAAGGCTGAGCACTGATAGCTGAGCAAAGAGAAGTCTATCTGAGGAGCAGAGCACAGAAAGAAACGCAATGCAAGCCAAGGTCTGAAGACGGAGATTGATGGTAGGGTCCAGGTAGCGGAAACCTGGCGGTTTCAAGATGGGTGCAGTCACAACGACAGGATGGTGAAGAAGTTGAATTGTCAGCGTGTTATGGCCGAGGTGAGCAAGCAGACCGGTGGTACAGTGGAGACGGTGTGGCGGGATGGGAGCGGGATGAGGGTTAGGGGGGGAAAAAGGATAGGGAGAAAGAGCGGGATGAGGGTGAGAAAGGAGAAAGGGATAGGGAGGAAGAGCGGGGAGGAAAAGGAAGTTGACGGGAGCAGGCGACCAGGGGGGAGGAAAAAATAACGCGAACTTGTACTACGAAGGCCGCTTGTCCGATGAACAACGACTGGTGTGCCACTTCCTTCTACTCCTGTTCGGCACACCCCTAAATAGACTACTCTACTCACAGAGCCCGACAATGCTGTGAAATGGCGTTCGTGCTTTTTTTCGTCCTTTATTATTTCCAACAATCAAGTGATTGAGAGCTACAATTATACTTCAGCTTCTTTCCGTATTGAATGTGGGGTAGGAAAGTGAAAAAAGCAGATGCCCGTTTGGGCACCGCACTGCATGTGGTGATAGCGCAACTCAGCACATGGTCCTTGTTTGAAACATACCGATAGAAATGAGCAAACACAAACCGGCCCTGCTGAGTTAGTTGTGAAGTGGAATAATTTTCCATACCAATTGCTCGACCTACAGGGCAAGTGGGGGGCAACACCATCATACAAGCTGACCTATGAACTATAGGATAACCGAAGCCGAAAGAGCACAAACCCGGCATGCGACCTATAAAGACGAGCCCAGGGCGAAGGCTCTCCCGGCAAGCTGAGATCGCTCCAAAACGTCTAGGAAAAACAACAATAAGAGGCACAAGGACGACGACGATGGGGGAGCATATTGCATAAACGGTCGTCGGAATAGTCTCATGAGACTGTTGAAATTACTTTTCATTGCAGGAGTTCGTCTTGGTATAGCCTTTGCATTTGGCGCTTTACAGTTGCGGGAGGAAATGATTACGTAAGGCACAAGCGGGGAAGGTGAGGAGAATCTTTGTTCAGCGGGTTCTTTCCATCTCTCCTGTTATATACTCATCGAAAATTACAGCGAAGTTGTCAGCCATTCGAAAGACCAGTCCCATACAGCTTGTGTATCGTCATCTTATAGAACATTCGGACTGACAACCTCCTATCGTTCATTTCCGCCTTCGTTGCTAATCCCTACTATTTGAACAGAGCCACCATTACGGCCACATCCAGCCGCAATACATTGCGTCGTCTCACGGTGATATTCGAGTAAACAAAGGGTCCACAGTTCCCCTTTGACCTCGGCAGCAGCAGGGCGATTCCAAGCGAACTCGTAAGCCCGCTACATAGAGTGAGCGAGCCATTGCCCCTCTGTGTTAATTGTTGCTGCGTATTGGAGACGTTCGACTCCCCACTACACCCGTCGCTGCGGATATCAAAATGATGCCCGCCAGTCGCGGCCAGTGCTTGAGACCCCCGCTTTCCAACTGATGCTAGACGAGTATGCCGCAGTAGGTGACTCAGGGGTAGCTAAGCAGTTTAACAACATTAGCAAATGTGTACCCTATCCGGGCCAGGAACACGGTGAATGGGGGAAAGGGGGGCTGTTGGAAAAGCTTCTCGGCGCTGGACGCACGGCCAAGTATGGCACTAGTATAGCGGCGAGCGAGCAGCGCGAGACTCCATAGAATACACAACCTTCTATACAGTGAGAAAAACGACCGTCCTCACAACTCACTCTGCTCGAAGTCTCCCTAAGAAGACGGTAGCGGGGGCGCTGTTCGTGGACGCCAAGTCGGCGTTCAATAATGTGAGCAAGAGTCACCTGGGGAGGAGACTATAGGCCCTCGGAATTGAGGCCGACCTGATCCGATAGACCGGAGGATTCATGTCTGATCGCCAGGTGAAGATTGACCTGGACGGAGAGGTAGGCGAGGCCAAGAATGTGGACGCAGGCATCCCACAAGGATCTCCAGCAGTACCAGTGTTGTTCATCACCTACCTGTCGAGCATCTTTGACGGGGTAGAGAGGAAGGTTCCAGGTATCAGCGCGCTTTCTTTTGTGGATAACATCGGATGGTGGGCGGAAGCGGAGGACGACGGTGCGGTGGCCGCTAGGCTATCACAGGCAGCTGAGACCGCTATCGACTGGGCGGCAGACAACGGAGTTGCTGGAGCGTGGTTTTGCCCTAGCGTCTTATGTGTTCGTAGCTTGGCTTAGCACTGTATACATCCACCCTCTCAGTGTTCCTTAGGCTAGACAGACACAACTACCACTTCACCAGCGACGACCCGTTTCCTACCTCCTGACAGGGGTTTCCTTCGACTATGGAAAGACCGAGGCAGCGATCTTCAGAAGGAAGAAGACGAGCCCCACAGCAGCGGCCAAGGTGGGGACCGCAGAGATCCCATTGAACATGGCAGCAACGAGGCGGCTCAGAGTGTGGCTGTACTCCCAGCTCACACTAAAGGAACACCATGCCAGACGGCTCAAGGACAGCAGGAATGCAATGACCCGGCTTCGACGGCTTGCAGGGCAGAAGGGCCTATCACCGGCGAACTGCAGAAAAGTCATGACGGCGTGCATTCAGTCAGATACCAAGTTTGGGGCGGAGGTTTGGTGGCACGGCAACCAAACCGTTGGAACGATTGGCGGGCAAACGAGCTCCAGCTGTTGGTCAATCAGCAGGCGCGAGTCGTGACAGGCGGTTACCGAAGGACCAACCTGGGAGTGTTGTCAATGGAATCCGGATTCAGGCCGGCAGCGGCTCAGTTGGAAAATAAACAGCGGCGGTTTGCAGCGAGGCTCCTCAGTCTGCCGCAGGGAGACTGGGCGAGAGAGGTGGTCAGGAGCCCAACGGCAATCGGTAGGAGGCTCACGGCAGCCCTCGGCTACATGGGGGCAGTCGAACACACGGTTCTACTGATGGAGCCAGCGGCGTTCGATGTACAGATAGTGCAGGCTGAGGGGGCCGAAGCCAGGGCGGAGGTACAGCGGCCCCGGGACCAGGCTCACCATGTTCACGGATGGGTCACGTCTGGAGGATGGTGCGACAGGCTATGCGGTGGCATGGAGGAGTGGGGAATCCTGGGAGAGCCTCAAGACACACATGGGATACACCCACAGGGCAGACGACGCAGAGTGCGCTGCCTTGACCCGCGCACTGGAGACAGCGGCGAAGATCCAGCCAGCCCTGGAGCGTGTTACCATCTTCACCGACGCCCATGCAGCCATGGGACGGATGCGGTCTGAGGAGCCTGGCCCTGGGCAGGGATATGCGCTCCAGGCAAGAAACCATGTGGCGGCACTGCGGAGGGCCAAACCGGACGTCAGAATCGAGATCCGGTGGTGCCCTGCGCATAAGGGAATCCCCGGAAACGAGAAAGCAGATGAGTGGGCGAAACTGGCAGCAGAGGAGCCAGATACAGTGGGGGTGGAGTGGCTCTCCGACCAAGTGGGGGTACGGAAGATACCTCTCCCCAGATCCATTGCACATCTGAAGAGGGAGATAACAAAGAAGAAGTGAGAGGAGGCGCGGGAATGGGCGGCCAGCCGAACCTCGCGGCAGAAGTACAGGATTCTGAAAAGCCAGAGGCCAGATGGCACGGTTGCAGGGAGCATAAAGAGGCTTGCCTCCAGGTTCTACCAGCTGAAGTTGGGGCACGCGCGCATCGGACAGTACTTGCACTGGGCGAAGGTCAAGCCCTCTGTGCAGTGCTAGTGGTACCAGGTCTCAACGCAGACAAAGGACCACCTTTTCAAGGAGTGTTCGAGGTGGAGGGGGCAGCAGAAGATCGTGTGGACGGAGATGAGGAAAGAGACAGGGAGGGGGAAGAGCCGCTGGAAGACCCGGGGTCTGCTGGCGGATGAGAGGGGCAGCCAGGCAGTGCTGGACTTCCTTTACACCACAGATGTTGGACGGGTAGTGCCCCGAGGAAGAAGGGGACGCGGGGAGTGAGGTGTCGGAGTGGGACTCCGGGAGCGCTGGGAACGGGAAGAGGAGCACAGGGTGGAGGTGGAGGTGCTGGGTGCCGAGGAGGAACTACCACAGTTCCTTCCGACCCCACCCTTCATAACATCGGGGGGAAGAATAAGCGGAGGTCGAGCTTTCCTTTGTCATATCCTTTGTCGCTTTCCTTGGCGCGCATTCATTTCTTCAGGGAGAGGCCTTAGCGGAGGGCAAAGGGGAGCTTGCAACGAGTCGCCGAGCGCGGTCCGCGCACGGGAACCGGGCTGTACATACCCTCGCCATGGTCTTGCTAGGTTGCATGCGAGTAATGAATAAACAAAAAATAAAGCCGTCTCCGATCAGTCATGTCCGGACGCCCATCATTTTGATAACACAAGTGCAAAATCTAAACAATGTTCGGGAAGCATTTCCAACACGTGTAAGATGAAAGAACAGAAAGCCCGCTAGTGGATCGAGCGCACGATCTGTTGATGTAACTACTGTTAGGTAACGATAGATCTCTGGAACAATTGGCTCGACTTGATCGCCGCCACGTCATTAAATACTCTCCGATCTCCACACGAATCCCTCCCTGTCACCACTCGGATATCCATCTCTGCACTATGGCGTCTACTTCCAACTTGCAATTTCTCCCGTTAGAGGTGATCCTAGTTATTATCGATCAGCTACCAGGGATTCATGAATTCCTCAATCTCCGCCAAACCTCAACAAGGCTAATGGGGATCTGCGATGCCGTATCATTTCGAACAATGGTGAACTTATTGGAGAAAGAGCTGGCGAGTATTGACGACACGGAGTCAGCCGGAGTTGCCAGCGCGAACAGTGGAGTACGGAAGAGAAACTGGCTGCAGGCACTGCTTGGCCGATTGCAAAGAATCGGCTTTTCGACCGGGAACGAAGCTCAGAGGGAATTAGTGAAAAGGGTGGAAGACGACTTACGGTTGCAACAAGCAATTTCTTTTACCTTGACTTCACCAGGTGGCACTCAGACGAACCTGCCGTGATGGTAGCTAAAAGAGTGGGTCGGACAACCACGATGGAAGTGACTATTAAAGGGTACAGGGCACTGTTATGATTCTGTCCGTTCGACTAATTAGCCTGGCACGTAATGGAAATACGAAAGACCTTTTTCTGAACTATCCCAATTCCATTGATCATCTTTATTCTGTAGAGGTCTTGCAAGTGTCTCCAGCCGTCACTCGATCTCCGGGAGGGGAGGGGAGGGGAGGGGAGCCTGATGGACACGCACCTGCTATAGAGCCATACCCGCTTACCGAAACTCGGACTGCTCGATATTCCGATCAGAGAGCACAATTTCTCAAATACTCTACGGCAGGTGTCATTTGTTGGAATATATTGATGGATAACAGTGAAGATTGTCGCTCTTACATTATGCGGGCGCAAGATCTCTCTATATACAGGAAGGCCGTCAGGACAAAGGACGGAAAACTGCCCCCCGAGCCGGTGCTCGGGGACTCAGTCATGTCCGGACGCCACCTCCGGTCCGTCATCTCCGGACGCCCATTATTCTGACACTTCCCCTCGTACGGAAGATGCAAAGGAAACATAGGAGAGAATGAGAAAACAGAATCCTCGGAAGCCTCGTTAAAACTCATAACCGCGTAAAAAACCCCTCAAGGGAAAACCACGGAAATAGGAGAAAGAGTGCATCCTCCAAAGAAAGAACAGAAAGAGTATCTTACTTCAAACGCTTGATTTGTGGTTGATCGGAGACTTCCCCTAAGTCCCTGCTTACGAGCCCAAGCCCGTAACGTGCTTCCAGTGAGCGTCTCGAGGGAGGTTCTTTGTCATGATGTCGGCGAGCATGTTGGAGGTCGGGAGGTATGTAGTTTTGATGGCGTTCCATTCGCAGACATCACGGAGGAAGTGGAAGCGGACGCTGATATGCTTGGTGCGCTCATGGAACATCGGTTTTTTTTTTTGCAAGTTGGATTGCACCTTGGTTGTCGACGAAGATTTGCTGGGGCTCGGTAGCCTTAGAGTCGTTGTCTGAGCATAGGCAGTGGGGGCATTGCTCGGCGTGCTTGTACAGGTTCTTGCCATACAATATGCGAGCGTATAAGGAGCGGATCCATATGGCTTCTTTTGCGGCATCGGAAGCGCCTATGTATTCGGCTTCCACCGTTGAGAAAGCGACGAGGGGCTGCTTACGAGCACGCCAGGTAACAGCTCCTCCGGCAAGCATGAATACATAGCCAGATGTTGATTTTCGGTCATCAGGATCTCCGGCGAAGTTTGAGTCGGTGTAGCCGATGGGCATGGTGGATTCGGAATCTGATGGATTGTACTGGATAGCGAGGTTGGCCGTGTTTCGCAGATATCGTAGTGTGTAGGTGGCTGCTGACAAGTGCTCGGTAGTTGGGGTGGAGGAGAATTTGTGAGCATGGAGACGGTGAATGCGAGGTCCGGCCGAGTGCATAGCATTAGCCACATCAGACTGCCAACAATTGACTGATACCGTTGTTTACCATCTGAGTCGAGAGTCCTTGCCGTGCCGTTTGTCGAGTTTGACTCTGGATCTAGTCTTCGGAGCTTGCTTCCGGTAGGCTGTGGTGTCCAGTGGCCGTTGCAGTCGGAAAAACCATTCGTCGCACGTAGCTTCCGGACAGCACGCTGTTGGTGGATATGCAGTATCCGTCGTGATCGGTCGCGCTGAATCTCTATACCGAGGAAGCAGCGAACTGGGCCGAGGTCGGTCACCTTATACTTGACGCGGAGGGATTCTTGGTTATGGTGACTCGGTTGGCCGATGGAGAGAAGAGCAGCATGTCATCAACGTACAGCAGCAGAATTATTGGTGCGTCATTCTAAGCCGATTGTTTGGAATTCCAGATGGCCAGTGGGGAATCGGTTCGATCGGTTAAGGTGGTACTTGCGGAGAGATAGACATTCGGATCATACTCGCATCGTTGGAGACCGAGTGATCTGAGAAAGTGGTCAATATGCTCATACCAGAGACGGGGGGGGGCCTGCTTAAGTCCGTAAAGCGACATTCTCAGCTTGCAGACTTGAGGTTTGCCCGCCTGAATGCCCTGTGGCAGAGCCATGTAGACGTCACCATCAACTTGGGGTTCAGGAAGGCGGTGACAACATCCATTTGATTGATTTCCCAGTCGTGGACAGCAGCGAGGGCTAGCATCATACGTAGGCTTTGCAACTTTGCTACCGGAGCGAAAGTTACATCGAAGTCGACCCCCGTCTGCTGTTCAAAACCTCGGATAACAAGCCTGGCCTTATACCGAATGCCGCCTCCTGGCAACTCCTTGGTCTTGAAGACCCACTTGGAGCTAATGGGCGTGACGCCGGATGGAACGTCTTCCAGCCCGACGTAGTCCCAGGTTGAGTTTTCAGCCAAAGATCTGAGTTCCTCATCAACCGCATCAGACCATTTCTGGCCGAACCTCGGGTGCGCAATGGCTTCCCGGTAGGACACCGGATCTGCAGAATCCATTGGTTCCTCTTCCAGCCCGATCTGGTGGGCGACCGCTCTAGGTCTCTTCCAAAGTTCGTGCCGGCCGGTGTTTCCTTCCAAATTGCCAAGACTTCCACTCGAGGCGCCGAGTCCGAGTCCGACCGCCGAGGCGTCGAGTCCGAGTCCGCCCGAGGAATTGAGTTCGAGTCCAAGTCCGCTCGAGGTGCCGAGTCCGAGTCAGACCGCCGAGGCGTCGAGTCCGAGTCCGCCCGAGGAATTGAGTCCGAGTCCGAGTCCGCTCGAGACGTCGAGTCCGACCGCCGAGGCGTCGAGTCCAAGTCCGACCGCCGAGGCGTCAAGTCCGAGTCCGCTCGAGACATCGAGTCCGAGTCCGACCGCCGAGACGTCGAGTCCGAGTCCGCTCGAGGCGTCGAGTCCGAGTCCGAGTCCGCTCGAGACGTCGAGTCCGAGTCCGCGTCTGCTCCTCGAGGCGTCGAGTCCGTGTCCGACCGCCGAGGCGTCAAGTCCAAGTCCGCTCGAGACGTCGAGTCCGAGCCCGCTCGAGGCGTCGAGTCCGAGTCCGAGTCCGCTCGTCGAGGCGTCGAGTCCGCTCGAGACGTCGAGTTCGAGTCCGCGTCTGCTCGTCGAGGCGTCGAGTCCGAGTCCGCTCGAGACATGGAGTCGGAGTCCGCTCGAGACATGGAGTCCGAGTCCGCTCGAGACATGGAGTCCGAGTCCGCTCGAGACATCGGATCCGAGTCCGTCTGAGGTAATGAGTCCGTTCAAGACAAGTCCACGTCCGTTCGGGGCGAAGAGTCCACATCCACCCTTCAGGCCTTCTGCAGTTGTGCTGAAAGATGCGAGTACGCGTCCATTTATCAGTATTGAAGGGTCAACGATATCTGACTCGCCACAGATAGGGGCCTTGTATCGGTTCTTGGCTTCGCTGTTGATGCCGTCCTCGTATCGACATCGGCTTTTTGTGGATATTGGCTCCACATCAATGGCAGCCTCGCTGTCGATATCGGACTCGCGGTAGATTTCGGTCTCGCCATAATTCTTGCCATTTGCCACTCTTGGTACGCCAGTCGGGGCGGTGATAGGAGCTTCGAAGGACATCCGCTTGCTTGACGGAGCTGCTTAATCCAGTAACACTTTCACCCAGATCCGGCGTGGATGTAGTTTATGTCTGAGCAGCGAGGCTGTTCTGAAAACTGGGTATTTCAGTGGATGTCTTCATGTCTGGAATGAATACTTAGCTTTTGGAATGGATTCCACATATGGTCTTTGTTCAATCGGTATCTCAGTGGAGAGCGCACTCAGGAGCAAAACCGATTCAGGAGCGAAACCGAAAACCACTGGAGTAGCGATTATGCCGAAGTCGCCAAATCCTTTGAAGAGGCCGAATCCACAGTAGCCTTCAAACCCGCTACTGTAACGGAAATCTCCAAGTGGTTCTCTGTTGGTTGAAAGCTTCATTTTCAGATGGCTCGTAGGATGGCTCGTAGGACCGCTCGGTCTCATAGGCTCGCTCGTAGAATCGCTTGTAAAATCGCTTGTAGAATCGCTCGTAGAATCGCTGGTAGGATCACTCGTAGGATTGTTCGTATTATCGCTCGTAGGATCACTCGTAGGATCGCTTGTGGGATCGCTTGTGAGATCACTGGTGGAATTGCTCGTGCAATTGATCGTGGGGTCGCCGTATCCGAAGGTCCTTCAGCTAGCAGGTCAACGCTTCGCTCGGATGACAACCGAGTGATGCTGACTGGTGGATGGTTGCACCGTTCAATGCGCAAGGCTCAAGTCTGGGCAGTCGCGTTGGCCGGTAGGCCTCTCTATGCCGAGGATACTCTCGGGTGTGTCGTTCTTCAGTGAGCGATGGTTGCTGGCATTGTAAAGGCCGGTGGCTGCAAACGTGACGCGTTGTCTGGTTGGCGATCTCGTCGGACGCGACGCGGCTCCAAAAAGTTAAGGTTTAAAAAACGAGAGTGCAGGGATGAGACGCAGAAGCGAGGCACAAAGCGGCAGGTACGGCGGGTGCGATTATCGATGGGTATCGGATTGGTAGAGCGTTCAATCCGGGCTCATAACTGTTGAAAGAATACCGATTAGCGATGAGGATAGAAATGAGCGATTGGAGTTCGATGAGTCTGAATGCTGTATGAGATGTGGAAACACGAGGCGTATGGATTCTGGTATTTCGAGTGGTTCACAACTTCGTTGTAGTATTCGATCGTATAGAAGAAAAGAAGAAGAGAAAGAACCCGCCGAACAAAGATCCTCCGCTCACGTTCCCCGCTTGCAATCATGCCCTCAACAAACTCAGTCCTCAACAATCTCTAAGGCACAACCGCCAAATCTAGACGACGCGCGAGAAGCATTTCCAACAATAACCTGTTGGAATGTATTGATGGATAACAGTGAAGATTGTCGCTCTTACATTATGCGGGCCCAAGATCTCTCTATATACAGGAAGGCCGTCAGGACAAAGGACGGAAAACTGCCCCCCGAGCCGGTGCTCGGGGACTCAGTCATGTCCGGACGCCACCTCCGGTCCGTCATCTCTGGACGCCCATTATTCTGACATCATTATGCAGTCTTGGGGGTGGCGGGGGAAAAATAGGGTGCTTGTATACGACCCACCGGACGAGAGGCTATATGGGCTCTTGATCGCTTGTTTGACATGCGTTGACGAACTGCACTTCTGCGAGAAGCCAGGGGAAGATGCATATTCTATGTCTTGACTTCGTACGTATAGAGCAGTTTGTCAATTTGGGGGGAAAGATGCATGAGTCCACAATCGATAGGCAGGAAGTAGTGACACACGATCTGATTAAATACAAGGACGCCGGCTTACGCGCGTATCTTTCACTGTAGACCCTACATAGTAAAATTCACGTGCGAATTCGGAACCTTTTGAATCTTGCGCGCTCGCTATCTTCGCGGGACCGCAGGTGACATAACCATTCGCCCGGAGGGCATTGTTCCCACACCTACAGGGACGACAATCTGGTGATGAATGAAGACGATAATTCCTTCGTATCGGCTACTCCGGGGGCCACAGTACCGGACCTCACTTCGTCGCCGACGATTCCGCAGGGCGACACCTAGACTACCACACCGACCCCCCGCACGGGTTTGCAGAGTAGCTGCGGGGGTTGATGTGTAACGCCCCTCACGTTGCCAACTGTGAAAGATGAATGTTCGGAGATGATGGTCCTTCGAACGGAGGCCAGATGACCGAGCTCTGTTCGAAATACGATTTCCCGCAGCCGGTCAAGCCTTTGTATAGAGTGTCGGAACAATGGGCGACCGGAGATGATGAACCGGAGGCGACACGCCCGGCGGTGGCATTTGCCCGAGTCTCCGGGATCGGCTCGGGTGACAGTCATCCGTCCTGTCCCCCTGTCGAGCCCCTCAGGACCGTTGTATATAGGGAGAATATTCTCCTTCAGCGTTGTATCAGTCAATCAATTCACCACCTTCATCTCTATCGATCCCTACATTCCAACATATAGAGAACACCCGTGGTGCATGGCGATGTATCTGCACCGAAACATCTATCTTCAGCTTTATCGATCGCTATATTACAACAAAGACCAAGGAAAGGAGAACGCCTGCGTCCCTGACTGCTACTGTCCCCTATTTCTCTTGCTCTCATGGCTCGTCTACGTTCCCCGCTCCTCCACATGTTACCGCTCCGAGTTCTGGAGCTGGGCCTCTATCACGAGTCACCCAAGTTCGCCCTGTGTGCCACCTGGGTGGTGTGCAGAAAGTCGAGGTTTGCCTGGGTGCACCGCTCATCCGGGAACGGGTTTGGGATTTTGAAGTGGTAGTTTCCGCCTCCTGTCTGTCTCCTAATCGCCACCGTTTGGATCACCTGCTACGATTTTCAATGCCGTAGTGCTTGAGCAAGTGCTCCCTGCCTGGACTTAGCACGGACACCAACTGCCCTTCCCTGTGGTTCTATTCGTTCGCCCTGGCGTACATCTGCGTGAAACAATGCCCTGTTCCACCTGGTAAGACCAGCTGACAAAGCGCTTCGTGCATCAGGTCGCAGCTCTGTTCGGTCAATGCTGATGCGGCACACTGTAATTCGTTGTGACGACCCGCACCCCACCAAGCACCGGGCTCCCCCCCATTTCCTCTCGGTGTTGACGATTGTGTTAGGTGTTGCGTATTTGGGCTCGACACCATTAGGTTTCGTTGATGTGTTCTGGGTTCCGTTAGGAAATGATGGTTTTCTTGCAGATGTCGAGACTGGTGCCAAAGGCATGTCAGGCGATGTCGAGGCAGTGAGGTAAATACCGATATCGCCGTATGGGCCAGGTGGCCAGTGTATACAATGCCTCTCTGATTCGCTTGTATAGACCGATTGTCAGTCATTCATTCTTCTCTCTCCATCCCATTCGCTCCCACTTCTCTTCTGCTTCGCTACACCGTGATCACTCATTTGATGTTCTCGAGGGATCTGTCCTGCCTCGGTAGACTAACCACCTCCTTAAGATCCCCTTTACTAGAGAGGTGGGGCGAGGGACATCAGGTGCGGCTGTGGGGGATTCCCTGAGTGACATCGGAGGGGCAGCTTAGGGAACGGGAGTAGAAGGCGCAGGAGAGGGAGACAGAGTGACGGTCGTGAGACGGGATTCCTACAGGAGTGAGTGAGCCTGGGAGCATTGATGGAAGTGAGGAAGTCGTTGTGACGATTTTTTTGGAGGCAGACCAGGGCGGATGGTAGGTGGAGGCACAATTGGCCGCCTACGGGTCGGATGGTGGAGGGAGCTGGGTTGAACCTCTCGCCATGATCGAGATAGGCCGCATGCAGATAATGAATAAAAAATTAATAAATAGAGTAACCACTTGGCCTCGTGAGTATCGGGCGACCGTTCCGTCAGCTCTGCCAATTTATCCTCATTTCCATGCACAAGTCGACCCCTTCGTACGCCAAGCAATGTTAGGCATTGCTTGTATTGGCTTCTTGTCCCTTCGTGAGTAGGGTGCCGCCGGGACACGAAGTACTGCTCGGAAGCGGAGACGGCTCTACGAGGTTAGTGTCGCAGAAAAACAGAGTATAGAGGCTCTCTCGCTCCTTCCTTATTTCTATTTCCTTCTACTTTTAGAAGTTCAATGAATGATACGTTATACGTTACTCAACGTTACCTCTTTATCTCTCTCGGGTATCATCAACAAACTCACCAATATCTTTTTACCCATACACACAGACACGATTTCCGCTCCTTCTCGCGTCCTCACGCCCGGACTACTCGCCACGGGCACCCACCTTAGGTGCCACCGGATCGCCACGCATTTCCCGGCACGACCGCGCTAGAATAAGTTTACTAGCAAGAGACGGTAGCCAAAAGGAATACGCAGGTGAAGGACGAACGCTAGTATGGGGGGGGCGCCGTACCAGACACTCGCCTTTCCGCACCAAACAAGGGTGCTATATTACGAGTGCCCCTGGGCACTGTTGTCAGCTATCTACCCGTCCGTGAAGATAGTAAGTACTTACCCTCACCTCCTCCGACTCCTCCACCAGCGTAGTTCCAAGTAACGAATAGGACTGTGCTCACTTCCCTGCCTGTCAGCCCAAAATAGGTCTTCAGCCTCCTTCGTGTCAAAATGGGTCGATACACGACACCTGTCCCAGTTTCGAGCACTACTTGGTTACGTATTTCAAGAGGGTTTTGGTCGATTTTCCCGTCGTGTCCCTGGGGCGCCTTGATTATGAACAGAATCTTCTGCCCACGCTGATGTACCGGTAATCCAACTCACCATCTTCACCTCGGTATTGCAACATGTTATGAGCCCAGACTGCCACTTAATCCATTTTCGCACCCTCTGACTGGTTTTATTTTTTGGGGGTATAATCGTTGTCCGAAGGAGTCCTAGCTAGATCGTGATGATAATATGCAGTTACAGCCTATTTCCTGCCTACAATCCGCACGCAACGGCTCTTTGGAAGCTCCCCTTGGAGCTCCCAGGCGTGTTCCAACAAGGAAACGGAGATCATACCTCAGAAATCACAAATGGGAGGACATGGGATATCGTGACTGAGGAGCAAATGAGTAACAAACGAAAGGCTCACCGCCGAGTTCTCGACTACGGATGCCATAAAGGAGATTGTGGGAAGGTGCAAAGGATGCTGCGACCAAGCGCGCACCTGCTCCACGGTGCCCAGCGCCTCCTCATCCATACTCTCTTCTTGCCGCTCCATGCACTGTGAAAGCTGTGACTAGGCACCTCGCACCCAGTGTCTTCCTCGGCCGTGGCCGGCATTCCCACATCCCAGGTGGAGTGGAAATGTAACACCGCATGGCTGCATCTCCATTCCCTAGGAGGTCCCGAACAGTGAACCAGTCGTTTCCCGTCCCACTTTTCTTTCGCACCTCGGCCTAGAAGAACCTCCGCTAGACCTTCCATTCTGGGCACACTGACAGATGATCCCGACTTTTCGTCTGATATGGGCACCACCAGCACAGCGCCGTTGGGTGCTTCTTCGCCCTCTAGAGGTACTCCCCGTGATGCTAGTGACCTGTCCTCATCTGGCAGTACTTTGATGAAAGTCTCTTGGGCCAGCCACCGTGCATTCTCCCTATGTTCACGGACGGATCGCGACTCAACAGTGGGGTAGAAGGGTATGCAGCCGTATTACACAACGACCAATCCTGGGTGGCAATCAAGAACCACATGGGCAGCAACCAAGAAGCCTACGACGCAGAATGTGCAGCACTGATCAGAGCCCTTGAGGAGACGCAAAACGCCAGATGGCGCCGTAGCGAGTCACCATTTTTATCGACGCCCAGGCTGCCATCAGGCGCATGGTATCGGAGGACCCGAGACCAGCCCGAAATACCCTATCCTGGCTAGGCGGCACATCGCGACGCTGCGCAGAGCCCGGCCGGGTATCGTTATCGAGATTCGGTGGTGCCCCGCCAACAAGGGTGTCCCAGGCAACGAGAAGGCGAACGAATGTGCAAAACTCGTGGCGGAAATATCAGATGCGCAAGGGGTGCAACGGCTCCCAAGGTCTCTTGCCCACATCAAGCGGGAGATCTCGGAGAAGAAATGGGCAGTGGCCCGACAGTGAGATAGTGACCGGATCAACAAGAAGAAGTATAAGATCCTTGCCAGGCAGAAGCCAGACGGAATGGTCGCAGGTAGTTCCAAGAGCTGGCCTCAAGGTACTACTAGCTGAAGACAGGTCACTGCTATGCTGGGCAACACCTAAACTGGACGAAGAAGCGCCCCGCCCCTTGGTGCTGGTGGTGTGCGAGCTTTTTTTTTTGTTATATCATACTCGCATGAAGCCTATCTAGACTATGGCGGCGTACATTTTTGACCGTTTCCCCGCCGCTGTCCGCGCGATGGCGGCACGTTGCAAGCTTTCCTTTGCCATCCACCC
>Ga0307508_10002602_pt1 | contig 18989 bp, 9 predicted proteins | sample 9_EM_MG_FD_203089 | JGI IMG/M metagenome (GOLD analysis project Ga0307508, IMG submission 203089) | Populus trichocarpa ectomycorrhiza microbial communities from riparian zone in the Pacific Northwest, United States - 9_EM | ecosystem: Host-associated > Plants > Roots > Unclassified | place... | reverse complement strand
CCCAGCGCCGAGTGGCTGGCCGCGGCGCAGGAGATGCAGCGCCAGACCGCGGAGGCGCACATGCACTTCCAGCGCGTTCTCGCCGACTCCCACCAGGCGTTCCTGCAGATGGCCGAGAACACGTTCGCCGCCTTCACCGGGCAGCCGCGGCCCCTGCCGCGGCAGGACCCGACGCCCGTTCTGCTGCCCCCGGCGCCCGAGCCGCAGTTCGTGCCGCCGGCCGTCCTCGAACCGCCGACCCCGGCTCCTGAGCCAGCCGCCTTTACCGAGCCGGTGAGCCTCGCGCTGCTGCTCTCCGTCGTCGCGGACAAGACCGGCTACCCGGTGGACATGCTGGGCGGCGGCATGGACCTCGAAACCGACCTCGGCATCGACTCGATCAAGAAGGTCGAGATCTTCGCGGCGGTCCGCGAGCGCGCCGAGGGGCTGCCGCAGACCGATTCGCCGCAGATGGCCCAACTCTTCCAGGCGCGTACGCTCGACGAGGTCGTCCGCCGTGCCACCGACCGGAGCGCGGCGCCGGTCGCCGATGACGCCACAGGTCAGAGTCCTGCGGTGGTGGTGCGCCGATTATCGGTCCGGCCGGTCGCCGCGCCGGCCTGCGGGCTGGCGTCGGTGGGCCTCAGCAACGGTCCGATCACGGTCGTCGACGGCGGCAGCGGGCTCGCGTCGGCCGTGGCCGCCCGGCTTGAGGCGCACGGCATCACGACGACAGTCCAGGACCTGCCCGCGCCCGATGCGTGGGGCGTGATCCTGCTCGGCGGGCTGGCCCCGGTGTCGGATCCCGAGCAGGCCGGCGCGGTGGCCCGGTCCGCCTTCCGCGCCGCTCGAACCGTGGCCGCCGGCCTGACGGAACGCGGCGGCGTCTTCGTCACCGTGCAGGACACCGGCGGCTGCTTCGGGCTGCAAGACCCCGATCCGGGGCGCGCCTGGCTCGGTGGTCTCGCGGCGCTGGCCCGGACCGCCGCGAAGGAGTGGCCGCTGGCCGCGGTCAAGGCCATCGACTGCCAGCGCGGCGGCCGGGATTCCGACGCCCTCGCCGCCGCGATCGTCGACGAGTTGCTGACCGGCGGGTCGACGCTCGACGTGGGCCTGCGAGCCGACGGAACACGATGGACCCTTGCCGACGGCGAGCGTGTCCCCGAGCCCGCGCTCCCGCCGCCCATCACCGCGGACTCGGTCCTCGTGGTCTCCGGCGGCGCCCGTGGCGTCACCGCTGCCGCACTGCGCTCGCTGGCCGCGTACGGGCCTCGCATGCTCCTCGTCGGGCGCACCGAGCTCGCCGACGAACCCGATTTTCTGGTCTCGGCCCACGACGAGCCGTCCCTGACCCGGAGGCTGGCCGACCGCGACCGCGAGGCCGGCCCGGCGCACCTGACTGCCCAGGCCCGTACGATTCTCGCGCGCCGCCAGGTGCGCGCGACGCTCAGCGATCTCGAGCGGGCCGGAGCCGTCGTGCGCTATGCCGCGTTCGACGTGACGGACCGCGCGGCGACCAGCCGCGAGCTTGCCCGCGTGCGCCGGGAATGGGGGCCGATCACCGGGCTCATCCACGCGGCCGGAGTCCTCGCCGACAAGCGCATCGCGGACAAGACCGACGACCAGTTCGACCGCGTCTACTCGACCAAGGTCGCGGGGCTCCACGCCCTGCTCGACGCGGTGGAAGCCGACCCGCTGGACCTGTTGTGCGTCTTCTCGTCCGTCGCGGCGCGCTACGGCAACCCGGGCCAGTGCGACTACGCGATGGGCAACGAGGTCCTCAACCAGGTGGCCTGCGCCGAGCAGCGACGGCGACCGTCCTGTCGGGTGCGCGCGCTCGTGTGGGGACCGTGGGAGGCGGGCATGGTCACCGCGTCGCACGCCGCGCACTTCAGGGACATCGGCGTCCCGCTGATCCCGCTCGAGGTGGGCGCGCAAGCCTTCGCCGCGGAACTGGGCGCTCCCGACGACACGGCCTACGTTCTTCTGGCCGCTGCGAGCGAGCGTACGGAGGCGCCCGGGGCGTCCGGGCCTGTCGGCGAGGCCACCGTCAGCGCGCGAACCCATGGCTTCCTGGCCGACCACGCCCCGGCCGGCGTGCCCGTGCTCCCGTTGGCGATGGCGCTGGAGTGGTTCGCGGCCGCGGGACGCGCGCGTCACCCCGACCGCTCGACCTCCCTGGCCGACGTCCGGGTCCTGCACCGGATCGAACTGCCCGACCTGGCCACCCGCGACCATCGGTTCACCGTCAAGGGCGCCGGGGCCGAGCTCAGGCTGACCTCGTCGACGGGCGCCGCGCACTACCGGGCGCGTCTCGTCGCCCCGGGCCCGCCGCCGCGATCCTGGACCGCGCCGGAGACATGGGACGAACGGTTCACCGAGGCGTCCGTCTACGAGGTTCCCGCGCTGTTCCACGGTCCTGGCTTCCGCGTCCTGCGACGGGTGGAGGGCCTGTCCCGGCACGGCGTCGAGGCGTCGGTCGCCGGGGTACGCGCGATCGGCTGGCCCGGCGGCCCCTGGTGGACCGACCCGGCCGCGATCGACGGCGCTCTGCAAGCGGCGCTTCTGTGGGCCGGGCACGCCACCGGCGACGCAACCCTGCCGATGGGCGTCGACGCGGTCCACGTCCACCGGGCGGGACCGGCCCCCGGGACGCTGCGCTGCCTGCTGCGAGCCACCTCCATCGCGGCCGACGAGAGCCGCTGCGACATCGCGCTGCTCGACGAGGACGGGGAGGTCCGCACCGAACTGCTCGGAGTCAGCCTCATCCGCCGTCCCGACCTGGCGCGTCCCCGATGACCGGACCCGATGCGCCCGGATTCGATGCGGCCGGATTCGACCCGATCGCGATCGTCGGCCGTGGCTGCGTGCTGCCCGGGGCGCTGAGCCCCGAGCAGTTCTGGGACAACATCGCTTCCGGCCGGGTCAGCCTCGATGCGGTGCGGCCCGAGGACTGGCGTCTGCCACCGACCGGACTCCGTTCGGGCGCGGCGAGGGCCGGACTCGTCCGCGGCTTCGCCGCGGTCTTCGATCCCGAGGGCTTCGCCACGGACGCCGAACAGGTCGCCGCGTACGATCCGGCGCTTCAATGGGTGCTGCACGCCGGCCGCGCCGCGCTGCGCGAGGCCGGCGACCACGCGTCCGCGGCGCGGACCGGGCTGGTTCTCGGCAACCTCGGATATCCGAGCCGCGGCCTGGCCGCGTACGCCGAGAGGGTCTGGCTGGCCGACCACCCGGACCTGCTCGCGGCCCTTCCCGAGGAACGCGGCGCGGCCGACCCCCGCGCCCGCTTCTGCTCGGGGCTATGGGCCCACGAGGCCGCGAACGCCCTCGGCCTGCAAGGCGGATCGCTCGCCCTCGACGCCGCGTGCGCCTCCGCGCTGTACGCCACCAAGATCGCATGCGACCGGCTGCACGACGGCACGGCGGATCTGATGCTCGCCGGCGCGGTGAGCGGGTGCGACGGATTGATCATCGATTCCGGGTTCGAGGCGCTGGGCGCGCTGAGCCCCTCCGGCCGCAGCAGGCCGTTCCAGCGCGGGGCCGACGGTCTCGTCCCGGCCGAAGGCGCGGCCCTGCTCGCGCTCATGCGGCTGCGCGACGCGGTGGCCGCGCGCCTCCCGGTCCTCGGCGTCGTCCGCGGCATCGGCCTGTCGAACGACGGGCGGGCCGGCGGGTTCCTCGCGCCCGCGGAGGACGGCCAGGTGCGCTCGATGCGCGCGGCGTACCGGCAGGCGGGTTTCGGTCCGGAGACCGTGGAGCTGCTGGAGTGCCACGCCACCGGGACGCCGCTCGGCGATGCCGTCGAGGCCCGGTCGGCCGCGCGGATCTTCGGCGGGCGTCCGGCCCCGTTGCCGATCGGCTCGGCGAAGTCGAACGTGGGCCACCTGCTGACCGCCTCCGGCGCGGCCGGCCTGCTCAAACTCGTTTCCGCGATCCGCGAGGGCACGTTCCCGGCGACGGCCGAGGTCACCGACCCCATCGACGAACTCCGCGACGGCACACTGCGCCTGCTGGTGGCGAACGAACCGTGGTCGGGACAGCGGCGGCGCGCGGCGATCAGCGCGTTCGGCTTCGGCGGCAACAACGCCCATCTCGTGATCGAGGCGTTCGACGGCGTACCGGGGACGCGTGGCGTGGCGGTGCCCCGACGCCCGGCCACCGGCGTCGCGATCGTCGCCGTCGGCGCTCGGGTCGGCGGCCTGGGGGTCGACGGGCTCCGGGACGCTCTGCTGCGCGGCCACCCGCCGGACGAGCCCGTACCGGACATCGAGGTCGCGCTCGACGGCCTGCACTACCCGCCGCGTGACCTCGGCGAGGCGCTGGGCCAGCAGGTGCTCGTGCTGGAAGCCGCCCGCGAGGCCGTGCGGGGGATCGAACTCCCGCCGCAGCGCACGGCCGTCCTGATCGGGATGGGCTGCGATCCCGAGACCGCCCGGGTCCACGTCCGCCGGCGCCTCGACGCGTGGCTGCCGCGGAGCGGGGACGGGTTCAGCCCGCCGCTGACCGCGGCCCGCGTGCTCGGCGCCATGGCGAACATCGCGGCCAACCGCATCGGCGGGCAGCTGGGTCTGAGCGGACCGGGCTTCGCGGTGTGCGCGGAGGAGGCCTCCGGGATCGTGGCGCTGGAGCTGGCCGCCAGGGCGCTCCGGGCTGGGGAGATCGATGCCGCCCTCGTCGGCGCGGTCGACCTCTCCGACGAGCCCGTGCACCGCGCCGCCGCCGCGGCGCTCGGTCTGACCGCGAAACCGGCCGATGCGGCCGTCGTCCTCGTGCTCAAGCGCGTCGAGGACGCGCGGCACGACGGCGACCAGGTCGTGGCGCTGATCGAACCCGAGTCCGGCCGGGCCGCCGACTCCTTCCCCACCGACCTGTTCGGCGCGCCGCACGCCGCCCGCGGCCTGCTGAACCTGGCAGTCGCTGCGCTGTCGCTGCGGCATCGCGCCCTGCCGCTCGCCGGACGGCGCGCGCGGCCCCGCCTCGGCGCGACCACGGCCGACGTCGTCACGTCCGTGCTCGGCGCCCCGCCCGCCCGGGTCCGACTGCGCGCCGCGGACGCCGGAGGCTGGGCGCCCACGCCCGTGCCCCGGCTGCACGTCTACTCCGGCACGGGCCGATCCGATGTGCTGGTCGCCGCCGCGTCGGGCATCGAGAGCGACGCCGGGCCGACCCGCCTCGCGGTTCTCGCCCGCGACCCCGCACACCTGGCCGACCAACTCGCGGCGGCCCGCGCCTGGCTCGGCGGCGACGCGCTGCGGCCGCCCGGTGTGGCCTTTCGCGAGACTCCGATCGGCGGTGAGACAGCCTTCGTCTACACCAAGGGCTCGGCCTTCTATCCCGGCATGGGATCCGACCTCGCGCTCGCCTTCGCCCCGCTCGCCGACAGCCTGGACGAGGCCGCCCTGGTCTCGTGGATCTACGAGGGCCGCGAGACACCGAAGGACTCGCTCGACCAGATCCTCGCCGTCGGCTTCCTCGCCCGGCTGCACACCCGGATAACCCGGGAGGTGCTGGGCATCGAGCCGCAGGCCGCGATCGGGTACTCGTCCGGCGAATCGGCGGCCCTGGTGGCGCTGGGCGTCTGGACCGACGTCGCGGCCATGGCCGTCGACGCCCGCGACGGCGGGCTGTTCACCCACGACCTGGGCGGCGAAATGCGCGCCGTGCGCCGCTTCTGGGCGAGCAACGGCATCCCGGGCGAGCGGTGGGCCGGCTACCTCCTGTCGGCGGATGTCGAGCTGGTACGCGCCATGGTCGAGGACGAGCGCGCCGTGCACCTGACGGCGGTCTGCGCCCCCGGCGCCTGCGTGGTCTCCGGAGAGGAACGGGCCTGCGCGGCCTTCGTCGAACGGTTCGACCCGGCCTCCCGCATCCGCATCGACTACGACCTGGTGGCGCACGCCCCCGAGCTGGTCGACGTGCGCGACCGCTGGCACGCCCTGCACCGCCGCCCGACGACGAGCGTGCCGGGAATCCGGTTCTACCGCGGCGCGACCGGCGACTGGTACCAACCGACCGAGCAGACGGCCGCCGACGCGATCACCGAGCAGATGCTCTCACCCGTCGACTTCCCCAACGTGATCCTGCGCGCCTGGAACGACGGCGTACGCGTGTTCATCGAGCACGGACCGGCCGCGCAGTGCACGAACTGGATCCACCGCATCCTGGGCGACCGCGAGCACGTTGCCGTGGCCCTGGACACGGTGCGAGGCGAAGGCCTCTGGTCGTTGTCGACGGCGGTCGCGGAGCTGGCCGCCGCCGGCGTCGCGGTCCGGCAGGACGCCCTGGCCGCCTATTTCGCTACGTCTCCGACCGGACGATCGTCGGGCGAGGTAGTCCGCCTCCCGAAGCGCCTCCCGACGCCGGCGCTCCAAGACCCGGCTTCCGAATACACCGTGATGGCGCCCGCCCCGGAGCTCGCGTCCATGCCGGCCGGCGGCTCTGCGCCCGTGCTCGACCGGCCGGCGGTCGCCGCCCTCATCGGCGAGGCCGTCGCCGCGCCGCAACGGCCCGCGGCGTCGGCGCCCGCGGCGTGGTACGCGTCCGTCGCCGCCGCACACCGTCAATACCTGGACCTCCAGGCTGCCACGCACGCCCGCTTCCTGGCCGGACGTGCCGCGGCGATCCGCGCGCTCGCCCCCGCCTCCGTGGCCACCCCGCCGGCGACCGGGCGCCCCGGCCCGCATTTCGACCGTGCCCAACTCGAACACCTCGCTACCGGCCGCATCTCCGAGGTGTTCGGGCCGATGTTCGCCGTCCAGGACGCCGACGTGCGCCAGACCCGGATGCCCGGCCCGCCGCTTCTGCTCGCCGATCGGGTAGTCGGGATCGACGCCGCGCAAGGCTCGCTGGGCAAGGGAACCATCTGGACCGAGACCGACGTACGGGCCGACGCCTGGCACCTCGACCCTGCGGGCCGCATGCCCGCCGGCCTGGTCGTCGAGGCGGGTCAAGCCGACCTGCTGCTGATCAGCTGGCTCGGCGCCGACCTGCGCAACCGGGGCGAGCGGGTCTACCGCCTGCTCGGCAGCGACGTGACGTTCCACGCCCCGCCGCCCGGACCCGGCCAGACGCTCTCCTTCGAGATCCGCGTCGTCGGACACGTCCTGCACGGCTCGGTCCGGCTGTTCTTCTTCGAGTACGACTGCCGCGTCGACGACACGCTCGTGCTCACCGTGCGGGAGGGCCAAGCAGGGTTCTTCACCGACGACGAACTCGCCAACTCCGGCGGCGTGCTCTGGGACGCCCCGGCCGGTCCGCCGCCGGACCCGCCGTGGGATCCGCCGGCCGTCCGCTGCACCCGTTCCGCCTTCGACTCCGCGGCGGTCGACGCTTTCACCCAGGGCCGCCCCGACGCGTGCTTCGGGCCCGGGTGGGAGGCGACCCTCGCCCACGTACGGACGCCGCGTACCGGGTCGGGGCGGCTACGACTGCTCGACGAGATCACCGTCTTCGACCAGCGCGGCTATCTCCGAGCCGAGACGGCCGTCCGCCCGGACGACTGGTTTTTCGACGGTCACTTCCACAACGACCCCTGCATGCCCGGCACCCTGATGTCCGAGGGCTGTATCCAGGCCGTCTCGTTCTACCTCACCGCCTGCGGCTACACCATCGCCCGCGACGGCTGGCGGTTCGAACCGGCGCCGGGACGCACCGCGCGCATGCGCTGCCGCGGCCAGGTCACCCCGGACAGCAAACGGCTGACGTACGAGGTTTTCGTCAGCGAGGTGTCGGCCGGCGAGTTCCCGACTGTCGTCGCCGACGTGCTGGTCACCGTCGACGGGGTCAAGGCCCTGCACGTCGCGGACTGCGCCGTACGGTTGGCCCCGGACTGGCCCCTCGAGCACTGGCGGCAGCTCGGACCGCCGACCGTCCAACGCACGGCGGCGCCCGTAGCGCTCCCGCGGCTGGGCGGCCTCACCGGACACCGCGACACGCGGCCCGTCGCCGAGGTCGCGGGCCTGTCGCTCGGCTACGCCTCGCTGCTGGCCTGCGCCTGGGGCAAACCGACCGACGGTCTCGGACCGATGGCCGAGGCGTTCACCGGTACGCGGCGTGGACCGCGCCTGCCCGGGCCGCCATACCACTTCTTGAGCCGGATCACCGCGGTCGAGGGTCCGTATCAGGGCATGGCGGTCGGTAGCGCGGTCACCGCGGAATACGACGTGCCCGACGAGGCCTGGTACTTCGCCGACAACGGCGCGCCCACCGCGCCGGCGGCCGTCCTCATGGAGATCGCCCTGCAGCCCTGCGGCTGGCTGGGCTGCTACGTCGGCAGCCCCACGCAGATCGACGCGGAACTGCTCTTCCGCAACCTCGACGGCGACGTACGGGTCCTGCGCGAGGTGACGCCGGGCACCAAGCTCGTACGCGCCCGAGCCGAACTCGCCGGCGTGTCGCGAGCCGCCGGAATGATCATCGAAACCTTCCGGATCGAGTGCCACGCTGACGGGGAGCCGCTGCTGCGCGGCACCGCCGTATTCGGATACTTCCTCACCACGGCCTTCGACCAGCAGCCCGGCCTGCCCCCGTCACCCGCCGAGCGAGAGCGCTTGACCGAACCCTGCCCACCGGCGCCCGCGCTCTACCACCCCGACCCCGCCCGCCGCGCCCGCCAAGCCGGACCGATGCTGATGATGCTCGACCGGATCACCGGTTACTGGCCCGAAGGCGGGGCCGCCGGTCTCGGCCGGCTGCGCGCCGAGAAGCAGGTGGACCCCGGCGATTGGTTCTTCAAGGCCCACTTCTTCCAGGACCCCGTCATGCCCGGCTCCCTCGGCGTCGAAGCGCTGTGCCAGCTGCTGCAGTGGTATATGGCCGAACGCGGCATCGGCGACGACCTGCCCGGCGCGCGCTTCGAACCCGTCGCCCTCGACTCGCCGCTGACCTGGACCTATCGCGGCCAGGTCGTGCCCGCCGACCGTCTGGTCACCGTCGAGCTGGAGATCCTCGAGATCCGCGACCGAACCGTCGTCGCCACCGGTTGGCTCTGGATCGACGGCCGCCGCATCTACCGCGTCGAACGCCTCGCCGCCCGGATGGCCACCGCATGAACGGCACCCGGTCCATCCGCTGTCGACGTCGTATAGACGGGGCTCGTCGTTAATCGAGTTGACCTCCGCGATGGGAGCAACTTCGATGCCGGTGATCGGCCTCAGCGTACGATCCTCCCGGATCAGCGGGATGTACCGCGACCGTGCGGGGCGCACGTCGACGGTGAGCAGGTCCGTGGTCCGCAGCGTGGCGTACGACAGCGCGATCGCCGACGTGGTCCGGCACATCTGCGTGGACCTCGGCGTCGAGTTGCGCGCGGTCGACGAAGTCGTGGTCGGCGCCTCGCACGCCAGCCTTCAGCCGTCCCGCCTGCGCCGCCGCACGCCCACCGGTCCGTACTGGCGCGACATCCTCACCACCGCGCTCGAGTTCCGGCTCGGCACCCAGGTGACGGTGCGCAGCGCCATCGAGTTGGCCGCGCTGGCCGAGCGATGTCGCGGCGCTGGCTCGGCATCGACCAGTTTCGTCCTGATCCAGGCCGGCCCGGAGACCGAGGTCGGTCTGATCGTCGACGGCATGCTGCGGGCGGCGACCTTCCACGACCGGTCGCCGGTCACCGGCGCGCTGGTCGGCCAGCTGTGCCGGGCGGTCCTGCCGCTGCTGCGCGCGGCGCAGCCGGACCTGGTCGTGGTCGGCGGAACCAGGCTGGGGCGCGGTGGTTCCGCGCTGTGCGCCGCCCTGGGCCTCGCCTTGCTGGCCGAAGGCATCCGGCCGCCGCGGATCGTTCCGACGGGGCTCTCCGGGGACGCCGTGCTCGTCGGCGCGCACGCGGCGGCGTGTGCCGCCCGCGTCTGAGCCGGGTCGATCAAACCCAGACAATTCCACCCGTACGCTGATCTGTGGCCTTGGCGCCCTTCACGGGAACCGCTCGCCGAACGCGACGCGGGTGGCCGAGCCGGCCTTGTCCATGATCGCGAACACCACCTCGTCGAGGTGCGCGGTCTGTTCGGCCAGCGCGCCGGCGAACGCCTCGGCCACCGTCGCCGGATCGTTGCGGAAGACGCCGCAGCCCCAGGCCCCGAGGACGAGGCGCCGGTGGCCGTGTGCGGTCGCTACGGCGAGCACCCGGCGGGCCCGCCTGGCCAGGGCCTGCGCCACCTGTGGCGCGCGGCCGCGGGGCACCGCGCCCCGATTCGGTGCGGCGGCGGTCAGGAACGACACCGGGTACGGCTCGTCGAGCAGGTCTCCGTGGTCGTCGCGAAACACCGGCACGCCGGGGGAGTAGATGACCCGGTCGGAGTAGAGGTTGTCGCCGTGGGACCGGTGGTACGCGTAGAAGCGCGACGTGGCGGTGAGGCAGCGGTACAACCCGGAGGACCGGGCGATGTCCTCCTCCTGAGCCCGCGCGCCGGTCCGGAAGCCTCCGCCCGGATGCTTCGCGGAGGCGAACACCAGCGCCGCCACGTCGCCGTCGCGGGCCAACCGGCGGGCGCCGGCCAACGTGGACTCGCCGGTCACCGACACGACCGGGCCGCCGTCTCCACGGCCCGCCCGGGGCCCGTCCGGCAGTCCGCCCGCCCGCGGCCCGCCCGCCGGCGGCTTGTCCAGCAGTTCGTCCGCCCGCGGCCCGCCCGCCAGCAGTTCGTCCGCCAGCAGTTCGTCCGCCAGCAGTTCGTCCGCCGGTGGCCCGTCCGGCAGTTCGTCCGCCGGTTCGTAGAGGCGGGTGCCGTCGATCGCCGTGCGCAGGGCGGCCGCGATCCCGACCGTGCGGCCGCGCGGGGACCGGTAGCCGCCGGTGTCGAGAATGCGCAGCGTGTCGGCGGCGAGCGACCGCAGGTCGGTGGTCACGTCACCCGTCCACGAGGCTTGCCAGGAGGCCGGCGACGTGGTCGGCCTCGGGCGACTTCAGCTTGGCCCACAGTTCCACGGCCAGCTGGTAATGGCGGCGTGCCGCGGGTAGATCGCCGACGGCGCGGTGCGCCTCGGCGAGGCCGGTCTGCGCCCGGGCCTGCTCCTCGAGATCGGCGACGCCGGCCTCGGACGCGATAGCGTACGCCGTGGTGTGCTCCCGGATTGCCTCGTCGGGCCGGCCGCCGACCAGGGCCGCCGCGCCCAGGCTGTTGTGCGCGCAGGACTCGCCGTCACGGTCGCCCAGCCGCACGAACAGGGCCAGGGCCTCGCGGTGGAACTCCGCGGCCCGCTCGGTGTCGCCGCGTCCGGCGTGCAGGGCGCCGATATTGTCCAGAGTGGACGCCTCGAAGGCGGCATGGCGCAGTTCGCGGTCGAGGGTCAGCGCCCGGTCGAGATGCGCCTCGGCGTCGTCGTAGCGGCCGAGCTTGACCTCGGTTTGGCCCAGGTTGCTCAGCGCCATCGCCTCGCCGGTGCGGTCGCCGGCGGTCGTGAGGTACGGCAGAGCCTCGGCGTAATGCTGGACCGCCTCGTCGAGCCGCCCCATCCGGGACCGTAGGTTGCCGAGATTGATCAGGGTGCGGGCCTGGCCGAGGTCGTTCCCGGCCCGCTGGTGTAGAGCCAGCGACTCGAGCACGTGTTCCGCGGCGTCCTCGTAGCGGCCCAGCCGGTTCTCGACGACCGCGAGATTGTTCAGCATCCGCGCTTCGCCGACCACGTCGCCAGCCTGCTTGAAGATCTTCCGGGCCTGGTTGCCATGGGCCAAGGCCACGTCGTGCCGGCCGAGTTGCACCTCGGTCATCGACATGCACATCAGCGCGCCGGCCCGTCCGCTCAGGTCGCCGAGACGCTCCGCGGCCTGAGCGGCCCGGCCGTTCACGGTCAGGGCATCGAGATGGTGCTCGGTGAACAGGTAGCGGAAGAGCGTAGCGCTGAAGCCGACCGCGTGCGCGGGCCAATCGTGGTCCGCGGCGAACACGGCGGCCGCGACGAGGTTGGCGCGCTCCGCGTCCAGCCAGGCGATCGGCTCGTCGAGACCGGGCAGCGGAACCGGCGACGCCCTGTCCTTGGGCCGGCGTGACGCGTCGGCCGGATCCATCCGGTTCATCGCCTCGACGGCCGCGGCCAGGTAGTAGTCGAGCAGCCGGGTGAGCGCGGCCCGGCGGTCGGCGCGGCGGTCCTCGTCGGCGGCGCGAGCCGTCGCGTACGCCCGGACCAGGTCGTGCAGCGTGAACCGGCCGGGACCGGCCGGCTGCACGACGTGGTAGGCGCAGAGATCGCGCAGCAACGCGCCGGCGACCTCCGGATCGGTCGCGCTCAGCGCGGCCGCGGCGTAGACGTCGAAGTCCTGGCCCGGGTGCAGGGACAGCGACCGCAGCAGCGCGCTCTCGCCGGCGGGCAGGTACCGGTACGACACTTCGAGCGCGAGTTCGACGCCGGAGTCCAGCCGCTGGGCGGCGTGCCGCTCGTCGAGCCAGTCGGCGTGGTCGGTGAGCGTCCAGCCCGGCTTGGCGCGCATCTGGCCCGCGACCAGGGCGAGCGCCAGCGGCAGGTGGCCGCAGCGCGCGGCGATGCGTTGCGCCGCGCCGGGATCGTTTCCGGCCGGGATCGCCGGCAGGGCCGCGGCCAGGAACTCCAGCGACTCGGCGGGCGTGAACACGTCGACCTCGACCCGCATGGCGGGCAGGCCGGCGAGCCGGCGGCGGCTGGTGACCAGCGCGACGCAGCCCGGCGTGCCGGGCAGCAGCGGGCGGACCTGCTCCTCGTCGGCCGCGTTGTCGAGCACGACCAGGCTGCGGGCGCCGGCCAGGCGGTCCCGGTAGACGGCCGTGCGCTCCTCCAGCCGGTGCGGCACCTGCCGGCCGGGCACCCCGAGCAGGCGGAGGAATCCGTCCAGCACGGCAGACGGGTCGGCCGGCGGCATGCCGGGATCGGGGTGGAACCCGCGCAGGTCGACGAAGAGGACCCGGTCGAACCGCTGGTCCCGGAACAGGTCGTGGGCGATGTGCAGCGCGAGCCGGGTCTTGCCGACGCCCGCCATGCCCTCCAACGCCGAGATGACCACGGCCTCGCCGGTCTCGCCGCCGGCCCGCGCGGCCCGCCCGACCCGGTCCAGCTCGGCCGCGCGTCCGGTGAAATCGGACAGGTCCTCGGGCAGCGCGTCGTACACCCGCACCTGGGCCGCGGCCGTGACCTCGCCGGCGACCACCCGCAGCGCCTGCTGCCACTGGTTCCGGTAGCCGGCGTCGGGATGCAGCGCCCGCACCACGGCGCCCACCAGGTCGCCGTCGAGCCGCCGCCGGCCGGAGCGGAAGCAGTCCACCACAGTGGTCTTGCCGACCTGCTCGTGCGCCGGGCGTTCGCTGTTGACCCGGCCGGTGATGGTCTCGTAGGACGGATTGCCCGCCCACACCTTCAAAGCCGTCAGACACTGGGTGAGCTCGTCCAGGCTCGTCGCGCGCCCCGGGTCGGGCAGCGCTACGAACTGGCTTTTCGGCGACACGGACACGCTCCGGCGGGTCGAAGTTTCGGAACCGTCGAGACTACCGGCCGAAACTATTCGCGGCGGCCCGGGCGTTCGGGTTCGTTCGGATTTCCCCGATCCGCCGGCCCGAGGCTCGATAGTGACTGGGCGGGACGGCGCGGCGGAGACGCCGGAAGCCGGCCGCACCAGCCGAAAACGGGGGGTCGCTTCCGTCTGTGCGTAAGCGACCATCGGCTGGTACGGGGCGGGGTGCGGGCTTCAGACAGCCGCACGCCCTGCCCCGGCAGGGGCGGAAACCTCTCGGATGTGTTTCGCCGGCGGTCGCGTATCTGCCCAGACCTTTCGAAACTTTCTCTTCTCTCGAGACCGGAGACATGGCGAAGAGCGACAGAACCACTCTCGCGGAGATCGCCCGCGAGGCCAACGTGGCGATCTCCACGGTCTCCAAGGTGCTCAACGGACATACCGATGTCGCCGTGTCGACCCGCCTGCGCATCGAGCGCCTGCTCGCCGAGCACAGCTACCGGCGTACGCCGGCCGCCCGGCGCACCGCGGGCCGTGCCGGCCTGATCGACCTGGTCACCGACGAGCCGGACAGCCTCTGGGGCCTGGAGGTCCTGGCCGGCGTCAGCACGGCCGCCCAGGACCTGGGGCTGGGCCTGATCGTCTCCGCGGCGCACTACCTCCCGGCCGCCGGCCGGCGCCGGCCGGAGATGCTGCTGCCGCGCGGCTCCGAGGGCGCCATCCTGGCCCTGTCCGCGCTGACCGAGCGCCAGCGGCTCGACCTGGACCGCCGGACCATCCCGTTCGTGCTGGTCGACGGCGCGGCCCAGGCGCCGCCGGGCGCGTTCTCGATCGGCGCCACCGACTTCGCCGGCGGCTACGTCGCGGCCGAGCACCTGATCCGGCTCGGCCACCACCGGATCGGCATGATCGGCGGTCCCCGGCATTCGCCGTACGCCCGGGCCCGGGGCGCCGGGTACCGGGCGGCCCTCGACTCGGCCGGCCTGGCCGTCGACCCGTTGCTGGTGCAGGCCGGCGAGCTCGGACATCACGGTGGCTTGCAGGCGGCCGGGCTCCTGCTCGGCCTCGACGATCCGCCGACCGCGATCTTCGCGGTCGACGATCAGCTGGCCAGCGGCGCCTGCGAGGCGGTGCGCCGGGCCGGGCTGGCGACGCCCGGCGACATCAGCGTGGTGGGCTTCGGCGACCTGCCGTTCGCGTCGTGGATGGCGCCGCCGCTGACCACCGTCCGCCAGCCGCTGCGGGAGATGGGCGTGACGGCCGCCCGCACGTTGCTGCGCATCGTCGGCGACGAGCGGCTCATGTCGTCCCGGATCGAGCTCGCCACCGAGTTGATCGTGCGAGCGAGCACCGCCCCGCCCGGCGGAGAGGGCCGCCCGGGCCGTCCGTCGAGGAGACAAAGTGAGCGAAACTCTTGACGGCGGCCCACTCACCAATAGAGCATTGTCAATTGCTTGACCGGTTTGTCAGGCCCGTTTCTCCGGTAGCTGTCCACGTGCACAGGAGTGCTGATGACAACCGTCAAGTCTCGATCCGGACTGTCGCGGGCGCTGCTGGCCGTCGCGCTGTCCGCACTGGGTGTGCTGGGCGCCGGCGCCCCGGCCCGAGCGGCCGTCGCCCGGTCCGCCCTCTACGGAGGCGGACCGTTCTACCAGGACGGCCAGGCCGTGATGGACACGTTGCGAGGCTCCGGCTTCACCACCGTGATCCTGTGGTCCATCCACGTCCGCGGCAACGGCGATCTCTGGTACAACGACAATCTGATCGTGTCCGGCGGCAGTTACCTGGGCGACGCCGGCTGGCCTGCCCGGTTGCGGACGCTCAAGCAGTCCCCGACCTCGGTCGACCGCATCGAGGTGTCGGTCGGGTCCGCCGGCCCGAACGACTGGGCCACGATCGCCGCGCTGGTCAACTCGGGCGGCACCGGCCCGGACAGCATCCTTTACCGCAACTTCAGCGCGTTGAAGGCGGCCACCGGGGCCGACGCGATCAACGACGACGACGAGCAGCAGTACGACCTGACCACGACCACTTCGTTCGCCACGATGACAAGCGCCCTCGGGTACCGGTTCACCTTCGCGCCGTACACGTACGCCTCTTTCTGGAAGAGCCTCAAGACGGCGCTCGGCGGTTCCGTGGACCGGGTGTACCTGCAGGACTACGCGGGCGGCGCCGGCAACGACCCGGCCGCGTGGAGCAGCAACCTGGGCATCACCGTCGACCCGGGACTGTGGAGCAAGAACGGCGCCGGCTGCGCCGCCGGCGACAGCCCGGCCACCGTACAGAGCAAGATGGCCTCGTGGCACGCGTCCGCCGGCATCGTCGGCGGATTCATGTGGCTCTACGACGACATGAAGGCCTGCGCGGCGGCGGGCTCCCCGGCCGCCTACGCAAGCGCGATCAACGCAGGCGTCGCCTGACCTCCGCGGACCTGTCGATCAGCCAACTCGTCACCGCCATGCGCCGTCCATGACCGATGGATCGGCCAAGTCCGCGAAGGCCTCTGCGGTTCGTTGCCAGTCCTCGACTGTGACCGTCCGTTCCCAAGCTGGACCGGTGTCCTCCTCCAGCTTGCGGCGAAGGTACTCGTTTCGGGACAAGCCGAGGCCGGCTGCCGTGGCGTCGATGCGATCCACGGCTTCCTGGCTCAGGTCACGAATGAGGATGTTGGGCATCGAGCACCTCCGACGGTCCACGGATTTTCTAGCCGACGGCTGTCTCCGGCGGCAAGTAGCCAGAGGCCGCCACGACCGAGGAAACTCCGGCGTAAACCGCCTTCGCCGTTTCGAGGGTTCCCTTGGCCAGCAAAGCGTCCGACATCACCTCGGCTGAGATAGGAGCCGCCAAACCTTGGTTGGCAAACAACCGAAGAACATCGACAACGTTCCCGGCGCCTCTCCCGGGCACCAGGCGATGGTGCAATGACTCGTAGCGTTGGTCGGCAAGTGGTGATGGGCCGACGTCGCAGATTTGGATCCCATATACCTTCTCTACAGGGACGATCTGCAGATCGGCGGAGGTCATGCCGGATCTAACCCAATGCCAGATATCAATCAGCAGTCCGCCGTTCTGTGCACCCGAGCAGCGGACTATTTCCCACGCGGCTCGGAGGTTCGGAATTCCGAAAGGCATGAACTCAAGTGCGATTCGAAGGCCACTGGCTCGTTGACACAAAGCCGCAAACTTCTCTGCCATCGAATCCAATGAAAGGAGATTGAAGAGGCCTGCATTGATTCGATCCGCGCCGAAGGTTTTAGCGATATGGAAGGCCGCCGACTCCTTTTGGTTGGACTCCGCTTCTCCGGGTGTTGGAGTGGCCCCCCAGTTGCTGAGGAATTCAACTTCCGATAATCGAATGCTGTGCGCTGCCAGGATGTCCATCATTCGACGGTCATTCATGCCATTTCTGTGGTCGGCCATGTACTGTTCGGTGCTTAGGCCGATCGCAGAGAAGCCGGCCAAAGCTGCAGCGGCTACCCGGTCTTCGAAACCGACAGGACCCAGGGTCAAAGCGCTGACAGTCACGTCTGCTATTTCATTCCTCATCGCCATAGCCCTTCATCGTACGGCGCGGGACGTTATCGAGTTGTCGGTTGCGCGTGTTTACACGCCTTCGAGCAAACCCAGATCAACAATCTTCTTGTTGCTGTACTCCGGATAGAACTTCCGAAGCATATGAAACGTCTCTTCGTAGTCCATCTGGCCTGGTGCGAAATTTCCACCGATGAACGAGTAAGTCATACGCGATCCAAGGGCAGGGAAGAATATCCTAGACATCGTTCCTACTGCGCCCATCGCTATAACGATCAGAGGCTTAGACCGGTGGGCAAGCAGGAATTCGGCCAACCTCTGGACATCGGATAGGGTCTTGGCCATGGAGGAGATCTTCACGTAGTCAGCGCCGACTTCTAGAGCGTTGTTAAGTACGTTCTCAAGAATCGCGTCATCTGGCGTGATCTCGAAGTTGTGGTACGAAACGATGGCCACCCTGTCGGCCGATTTCGCCGATTCGATCACAGCGTTGACGATGCTATGCGCAGAAAGCTCGACATCGACGCCGTCCACATGCGGCATTACTGCCCGGAAAAGTTCAAGGCGTGTGTGCTCGGAGTCATTCCATTCGCCACCCTCCTGCGCAGACCGGATGGTAGCGATGGTGGGGAGCTCCCGGAAATATGATGCGTATTCGAGAGCGGCTTGGGAATCGTGCTGGGGAAATCGGTCGATACGCAACTCGGCGATGTCCACGCCGACGGCGATCGCCTCACCCACCAAAGTGCCGCTCTCTACGTCTCCTGAGTTCTGAAAGCTAACCGCGACGGCCGGCAGTCCACCGTCGAGAACGGCACGTAGCTTATTCATCGAATTTGCCTCCTGTATGTGGACGTTCCAAGAGTTTCCGGGGCTGATTTTATCATCGATTGCGCGCGGGAAGAACCTGAGGTATCGCAAAGCAATTCACTATTGGAACAGGAGCCCGCTTTGTGTCTTCCGCTGGAGTTGAGCGCTGAAGCGATTCTCAACATGACACCGAGGGACGGCTGTCGTTCTCCTCGCTCAAGTTTTCCGTAATATGACCGGTCAATTTCGGCGCGGTGGGCGAAGGCGTCCTGGGCAAGTCCTTCATTGATTCTCAGCTTGCGAACAGCGAGTCCGAAGCACCGCGCTACGAACGGATCGAACGATTTGCCGCGCGCCCGAGGCGAAACCTGCTGCTGCTGGGCCGGCTTCTGTTGAGTCACCCACCGACCGTCAACGAGCGGTGACCAGCAGGCCACGGCATATATACCGTGGTCTGACGAGGCTGGCCGCGCGCGGAATGCGCTCCGCCGCCGGGGCGGCCCTGCGTGCCGTGACGGGCTCGGGGCGTCGTAGACGTCTGGTCCGGACATCCTTCGGTCGGCGAGGAACGGCGTACGGTCGCGATCGCACTACGTTCCGAGCCGGCAGGCAATGCCTTGTTCGTCGCTAACGCCGGCAGTGACTCGGGTGCCCCCGCCGGTTGTCGCGACCATGCCGATGAACGTCATCCTTCTGGCGGGCCAGGACAGCACTGGCGTCAGGTTGGTCCGCGTAGGGCGTCGACTGGCTGCATGCGGGCCGCGCGTGACGCCGGGTAGAGGCCCGCGAGCAGGCCGACGAGGGCGCCGACGAGGGGGGCGACGACGGCCAGGCGACCGTCCAGGACCGGGGTCCACTGGCGGGCGACGCTGACCACGACAACGGCCACGATGCCGGTGCTGGCTCCCACGATGCCGCCCAGCAGGCCCACCGCGGTCGACTCGATCAGGAACTGGGCGGCGATGTGCCGGCGGCGGGCGCCCAGGGCTCGGCGCAGGCCGATCTCGGCCGTTCGTTCCATGACGGTGACGAGGGTGACGTTGGCGATGCCCAGAGCACCTACCACCAGGGACACCAGGCCCAGGATGAGCAGTAGGCCGCTGACGTCGTCGCTGACCCCGGTGCGCAGGGCGGCCGGGTCCGGCGGCGCGGTCACCTGCACCGCGCTCGGGTCGTTCGGGCTCAGCGCGGTCGGGGCCTGGCGGGAGATCAGCGGCGCCGCGCCCAGCGCGGTGGTGATGACCACGGTGGTGGCCGG
>Ga0307508_10002601_pt1 | contig 18993 bp, 20 predicted proteins | sample 9_EM_MG_FD_203089 | JGI IMG/M metagenome (GOLD analysis project Ga0307508, IMG submission 203089) | Populus trichocarpa ectomycorrhiza microbial communities from riparian zone in the Pacific Northwest, United States - 9_EM | ecosystem: Host-associated > Plants > Roots > Unclassified | place... | reverse complement strand
TCATGAAATCTATCGTCCTTGTCTGTCGATCATGGAATAAAGTCGGCGCAGCTTTTCTTTACCAACACATCTACATTCGTCGCCTTTTTCAACTCGAGTGTCTACGTGAAACCCTCTCCATTTCCAATTTGTCACCCAGAAACCTTGGTGCACTTGTCAAATCCCTGTATATTCAGTGTTATATCCCAGAGGAATTCGCTCCAGAATTCGCCGAAATTTTATGTGCGGTCGTGAAGCTTTGCCCGTTCCTCTCAACTTTTGGATACACCTCACCCTGCCCACTCCCTCTTTCTGTATTTCCGACGAGCTGCCTGAAGTCCAAAGTAACCCGCCTTCAGTTGCACGATACCGTACATTATGTCGACCTTGTCTCGATCTTGCGCGACCTTCAAGATCAACTTCTCGTCTTGCATGTCAGTATATCATACAAGCATTTGGACGAACGCCTGGTTTCTTCGACTGGTTCTACACTTCCAGTTGTCCCTGATCCTAAAACGACACTTATCTTTTCATCCCTTCTTACGCTATCCATCTCCCCACCCGATGGGGAATCCGCTAAACCTCATGTGCTATCCGTATTGAAGGCTGATTGGAGTATGCCATCACTGGAGGGATTGGCCATATCCCTGCGCGTTGACAGCGAAGTTATCATCGATTTCCTTTCAACTCACGGCCGAAGACTGCTCTATCTTCGCATAGTTACTTTCAGATATCACTTCTCAAGCATACAAAACTTCGTTTTCTTGATGTCGCCTATTCCTTCAGACCGGACGAAGAATCTCCCTTTGATAACAAAATATGGATATCAAAAAAGGTTGTGCCTTCCCTCCAGCTGGTCCGACACCTGTGCAACATACCCTCATACATTTCCACTTGGATAGATAGCTTTGAACCGTCCTCGGAAATCGGGTCTGATAATTTCACTATCCGGATGTTCCAGCACCAAGTCGTCTACCGAGATGGTGTTCTTCTTTATGATTTCAAGCCCGAGACGCCCTGGAGGTTCTCAGTATGGGAAGACATGGCCGTCGAGTATACAGAGGACAAAGCATTTGATTTGGAGACATCTTCAAGTTCGGACGAGTCCTCTTCCGAAGATGACGAAGGGATGTTTGATTCTGGAGATGAGGTTTCGGGAGATGAGGTTTCTACTCTTTCCCCTTAACCCCCATGCTGGATTGGGAACTTGACACTCCAAATGTGCTTATCATCCAGGTTTCTTTTTTGATTTGCGAGCCTCCTATCTTATTTGACGCGAAGGTCGTCGCCAAGCGAGCAGACGGTTGGGAAGACATGCTTGAGAATGTTTTACTGAGATGGGTGAAAAAGATCGTTGGGGAGAGGAGGGCTCACCAGTGATTCCTGCCAGATCTGGTAGACGACGCTTTCCTAGCTATGTTATGTCAAACCCTTATATGTATGGAGTTTCCGAATTGTGGCTGATTATATGTATTATGCATAATGCATTCAGAAATACAAGTTTGTTTATGGTAGCCATGTGTGGAGACAACATGCCAGTGGGTAATACCAATTCACATCTAGATAGGAGGTAGTATAATCAATTGTCCAGAAATATCAAACCCGAGCCTGAGGTTGACTGGCCCAGGCTGACTCAGAGTGGGTTTGGCTTTTCGCTGGACGAGACCTGGATGGCTAGGTTTGGATACATACAGAACGAAAGCTCTGTCCTGGATTGGAATCTAGTGGCGAAGGAAACTCAATTCGAGATGAGTCAGGTACGATAAATATGAAGAAATTGCATACAGTGGGTAGAGGGTTCATCATGGCTGGCAGTAACAGAGGGCTTTCCCTTTGGAATCTCGGAGTTGTTGTTTCTTGAAAACAAGCTGCTGAGGACCTTGTCCATATCTTCGAGGGGCTGAACAAGTTAAAAAAAATAATTGCACATAATATGCACATTCATAACTCACCAGAACAAAAGCCCTATCGACATTAAGATTGACATTTTGGCAGATTGGATCTTCCAAGCTTCTGAAAATGCATATGAATTCAACTTCTGGTAGCGGTGCCAGCTGTCTTGTGAAGCAGTAAATAGGAGGTAGAAAAAGAAGGTGGGCAAAAAAAGTGGGAGTTGGAAGCGAAGGTTGAAGGAAGATCAATGACCTTTTAAATTTGAGAATACGTCCAACACTGTATATGGAAGTTCTCACCGAAAAATGGACTGGACTGGGTACCTATCACCCAACTCAGAGACAGGAAACAGGTTCCAGTTCGTGTTGAATTCCTTTTGTGTCCACTTATCCAGACTGTTTTCCAGCTGTGTGAAAAAGGCCAGAAATTTAATGACCTAATACTTAAATAAGTACACCGCTCCAATGACCTCAATAGTTTCACTTACAAAAACTGCCCCGTTGTGAGGTGCAATGATGTGGATCTAACAAAATGGTAAGGTGGTATGAAACATCAATAAGTGTGATACGCAACGTGATTTATCCTGCCAGTGTGCTTGCTTGATTTGATATCCATACAGAGATCATAGGCAAGGTGGACTGGTTCAGGTTTATTAATTGTTCTGGTTATTCTGGTTAAAGCACATACCCATATCGTCAGACATTTCAATCATGTGAGAGACTGAGCCACTAGATCCATCCCATCTACAAAGATCATTAGCATGACAAGATTGTTGTTTAAATGGGAAAACCCAACGGTACAGATCCATATTGCTTGACATGATAGGGCTGACCTCTAGAGAAAATGTTACTTCGCCCTTTGAGCCGAATGGTGTGATCGCTTACAATTTGGCCAATGAATTTTGTAAAATATTTTCAGCATTCTGGCACTCTGATATGAGTTCATTTGATGGCATAGCATCAATGGCCGGAATTGTAAGGATCCAGTCGCGCTTTGTGGTTTGGGACATGGTGAACGTTGAAATGAGACCTTGCCGCTCCACAGCATGAGAAATCTGAAACCCCATGTGACATCTAGGTAACATTCTACAACCATCTACAACAGTATGTAATGTGTTGCCAATAGTCTATGACTATATGTAATATAGAGGCTTAAATATATACCACATCTAGCAATGTATGGACAGCTACATCGGTATGTTCGGCATCAGCGATGCCATAAGAGCTGCTTGTTATGGCAAGGTACGATCAAAATCAGGGATTGCTGATGCTATTACTCTCACAATAGGTTCAACAGGACTCACTGCCAATTATGATATGAAATGTATGTTCAGCTTGTGTACTTGGATGGCATTGTGTAGAAATCTTAATGATTAAAGTACCCTGATTGAAAGGCGTGTGACCTCAGGCTCTTTAATTCGGCATGATCATGCTTGAACATCAACTTCTGCAATGTCCATGCTTAAATCCCTTGTAAAATATATCTTTGCAGACTTCAGAGGTGAGCGAACGGGTTTGGAGGTGCATCCAATATTTATTGGAGAAATAATCCTTCTAAGAAAGACGACTCGAATAATGAGGGGCCATTAGCCGTGTTTGTAAAGGTAACACTTCCGAGAAATAAAATCATTCTCACTGGAGACAGTTTAATCGTACCAAAAAGAGCAATCACTAGTCAAAAGGTCCACCGTTGCGGCAATATAGTACAGAACGCCGAAGCATACCAGCGTCCCTGGCCTGCCTGATACAAAACCTTGAATAGTCTAAATGAGCCAGTAATGTAGACACTAGGTGCTGACGATATTCATCGCTTTTGTTTCTTCTTGCCTCGGGTAGCAGTGCCTCGGATAGCTGCACCAGCTACCCCGCCACGTCCCCGTCGACCTCGGTCGCCAGCTGTCTTCGAGCCTCGTCCCCTAGTAGGCTTCGGCGACGCTTCTATGGCTGAGTAACGATATAAGACAATATTTGAAATCGTACACCACAAAGAAACTCACCGGGTGAAGCATCTCTCATCTCAGCATCCTCATCCTCGCCATCCTCGGTCCTCCCATCCCCATCCGTGCCCGTGCTCGTCCCAGTGACGACTGATCCTCTCGGGGTCTCCGCCAATGCACCACTATGAGCATCCCCGTCACCACTTGCTTCGTCCCCACTTTCTTGCGTAAGTGCACTACTATCACTGTCGCCACCGACTAGGCCTGCGAGGTTGAGCTTCGATTTGGTCAGTTTGCGTTTGACTCCACGCGTTGCGATACCACTAATGCTTGCGGAAGCAGCTGCAGGCGCTGGTGTGGTCGAAGAAGCGGCAGAGGCTCGCCTGGACGTCCCTCCGACACTTGACCTCGTCGAAGTGGGCTTACCTCCGCCTTCTGAGACATCCAATGCACTTGCTGCGGGTGATGAGGGAAGAGAGCACGTTTCTCTGATCCTTCTTTCAGCAATGAGTGATTCGAATTCATCATATGGTAGTGAAAACTCTTCCTGGAAGAAAGGGTGTCGAGAGAGATTTTCAGATGGTGAGGGCGAGCGCAAGGAAGTGGGTGTTGTGGAATGAATATTGGTGGCGGTCGCATGAAGAGCAGCGGCACTCGAAGACAACCTTGGTTTCGGCAAATGGTAGGTCTCTGCTTCATATTCCTATAAGTCTATGTGAGATGGAAAATATTGGATCGTGGACAACGAAAAGAAACGCACGATAGCCTCCAAAGCATCCAGATTATAACACTTCCTCAACTTCTCCCAGATGCTTTCAACATGCACACTCCGTCCCGTATCCCTCAAAATAGCATTACGGACCAAGAGCACACAGAAATGTCGATGCTTTCCAACAGGACGAGCTCGCATAATCGAGCGAAAGAACGATATTTCTCCTTCCACTGAGTCAAGAAACGCTTGTTCGTCGGAAAGGCTTCCTGGAAGAATCGTAGCCATGGGCGGGAATATATTCAAGCGGTAAAATGTTTCACGGCGGACATTCAACTGTCAGCCATTTTTGATGCCGACTGTTGACACTCTCCAGTCCCACTTACCAGACAAAACACGAGCGTATAATTTCCGATCCCCAAACCAGTAATTATCGTGATGGAATCCTAAATCATGATCGGTACAAACCATAGGTCCGATCCTCCGAGTAAAATTTCGTCCAGACCCTGGCTCGGTGCGTCGACGGATGACCAGTGCGGCCACACTGCGGCGTAGTAGTACAATGAAGACGTTTGAAAGTGCCTATAATATTATTTACCGGGGGCCACTGTTAGTGCTCAAGTTGCAAATTGAATGCACTCCCTGCAGTTCGTCAAATTCCATGTATATTATTTGGGTTGAGTCTTGAAGGTATATCCTCAACTTGCATCAGACATGTGAGAACCAACACTGTTGCACGTTTGAATTGATATGGTTGATGATATTTAGGGTGTATTATGAGACACGGACAAAATTGAGATAAGGGTATGTAAAGGAAGTCCTGGCTTTAGGAGATCTACACGATTTGCCGTTTATCCAGTCCTAGGCTTTGCGGGCTGTCTGTTTGAAAGTTGAGGATCCTGTACATGTGGAGGCTCGCTCGAGTTATGAATCAAGGATGAAGGCTTCTGCCCAACCGCCAAAAGCATAACAGGCGGCGAGCGAATTTGATCGTTGAAAACTAACGAAATCAATGAGCCAGACAGTCACACCAGGGATGACGCATGGCTTAACTGGCAGGTATCATCCGAGAGTCCAGATCCTTTTGCTTCCGCCGACGTCTCAGCAAGAGGTAAATAATACCACAGACGCCGATCACACCAAAAATAGGTCCGATAATGAGGGGTATTTGACTCGGCTCCCCGCGTTCTATAGCCGAGCTTGGACTGGGCGAGGAACTAGCACCGGATCTACTCAATGCTGAGGATCCCGAGGTAGTTGCTAGAAAACTAGGGGTTAAAGTGATGGTTCCATTGCCATGAGCAATAGTAAAATTCGAAATGACACTGGTAGAAGTAGTGGCATTAGTCGATGTGGTGGTGAAACTACTTGGTGAAGACATTGATACTGTGTCGTCCGGCGTAAAGACCACGAAGAAGTCCAGGGACAAACGAGTATAAAAGCTGTCGTTCCCAAGCTTAATCAGGGTAACTTGAAGGGTGTGTTTTCCATTAGGTAGTGTAGGGGATATATACGCTCCCATGGTCGAATTGGTGAATACAGCAGGGCTGCCATCGATGCTGAAGGATGATCGTTCTCCCCAATCCAAACTCCCTGTTTCACCATTAACCAGGATACCAATACCTATATAGAAAGTTTTTTGACAATGTTATTTATCCGTTTTGAGTAGTTACCTTGGAAAACAATTGTCGCTTTGTCATTGGGAGTTCTCGACTCGTGATGTGTCCCATTATATGCTGAATTGAAAAGGCCCAACCCTGTAGACCAACTTCCGGAGTAGACCACGGCTGGGTCAGCATCATCAATTATGGTACTAGGCATTGGTGAAGCTGAGAGACTGCGGCGGTAACGGTATCTGCAGAAGCGTTGGTGGTGATGATACGGTCAGTCGAAAAACATGGTATCATAAAATAGAAAAACTAGTCTTCGGTGATTCCCCGAACAATATGCAACAATGCTTCTCCCGAGTCCTGGAACTCACTGTCCGACGAACAAATTTCGAGAGAATAGGATTTCAAGAAAACGAGTCACGATATCTTCTTACCCCAACTATCCCACCGTTTGGATTGAGGCGATGGTCCATTCTAGTTGGCCTCGCAGTCCAACAGCGTCGAACATGACGATTCGTGGGGTAGACCCGCCCTTCCGTTAAGTACTCTCCACCTCACATTGCATACATCTTTATTGCGTTCATTTCCTCCCTACTCCATTCACTTTTACCATACTTCCCACAAGTTGACCAAATACGAAGTACAACTTTTGGTTAACGTTGAAGGAAATAAGTCGATCCAGATTCGGGTCTTTTTGAGGTTTCCGAAAACTCCGTGTTACATTATAACTCTGTACGGCCGACAAGCGGCATGGCCCGCTACCTCTGACTAAATATTGTTGGTATGGGATCTCTCGGAGAACATTGGAGGACGGAAGTATAAATTACATTGGAGCCAGGCTCCTAAAAGTAGCCACTCGTATCGCGAGTTTGAGTCCGGTTTGTTTGTTTACATTTTGATCATCACGGATTTGTCCGCCTACAGCGGCTGCCGGAATTGTTGCTCGGTCATCTCGGAGATCATTGATTAACCCTAGCATTGGGTTCCAAGTCACAATTACATCACAGGTTGTCACAAATACCACTGCTGGGTTTACTGACCACAGACTTCAAGTCCTTGAGTGACAGGATGGTTCAAAGATGTCTTTAATTTCAAATTGTGACTTTCTTCAAAAGCATTCATGATGTTTCTAACTTTGTTGAGGTTTGGTTGAGGTGTTGTACTAAGTTTTCCATTGGGTGTTAGGTGATTTAGATCTCTTTGACAATACTTGAGGCTGTTACACATAAAATGTCGTACCTCTATGTAAATGTACATATAGTATATCCTACAGCAGGCTTGCTGGCCTGTCACCCTCTTTGTCACATTCCCAGACTTGGAACCCAATGCTAGGGTTAATCAATGATCTCCGAGATGACCGAGCAACAATTCCGGCAGCCGCTCTATCGTGAGTTTGAGTCCTTAGGTTTGTTTGTTTACATTTTGATCATCACGGATTTGTCCGCCTACTCAAACGAGCGATACACATCGGGGTTTCCAATATTTAAACGGGTTTTATATTTATTTGCATTTGGTAATTGGACATTTAAAATGTACAATAAGCTAAAAATAACAACGGCATTTCAACTGCAAAAGGTCTCTACAGCGTTACTGTGGGCACAGTTTTTGGTGTAAAAGCTTTTTGCAGTTAAAATACTGCAGTTACTTTTAGCTAATTGTACATTTTAAATATCCAATTACCAATTGCAAATAAATATAAAACCCATTTACAGCGCTTCCGGAAAGTAATGGGAATGCGTGATTTTTTCTCATGTCTGTCCCAAAATGGAAGTGTCGAAATGCCCTACCAGTTTCGAGCCTGGAAGCTTGTTCGGTGAATAAATTTGTGCATGAACGATGTTATTTGTTCTGAATAAGTCTTATTTCATATCATAAATATGTTGGAATAGCCCCAGCTGCCCAGGAAGTACTAGGAATTGAAGCCAATTACCCCAGTCCCGATAAGGCAATCAATAATTTTGCTGCGAAAGTGCACCTGCCATAACGGGTCTTGGTGACCACAAACTCTACATTTTCGGCTTTTATTAGGTCTATTTATCCCAAAAAGTACACATTCCAGGAAACATTGTTGAGGAAAGTGGCACTTGCCAATTTAGGACAGACATGAGAAAAAAATCACGCATTCCCATTACTTTCAGGAAGCGCTGTAAATATTGGAAACCCCGGTGTGATACGAGCGGCTGCTTTTAGGAGCCTGAAACACCCCCCAATACCCACTACCTAAAGGCTCCTAAAGGTAGCGGGAATTATGTACTAACTATATGGAGGAACATCCGTTTTGGGATCAAAACAAATTCGTGAAGTTCTAAACCCCTGGGATCATATTGACTTGTCTTCCCCAACAATAGTAGACTCGTCTCGTCGCAACGGTCACAGTTCTTCCATATAGTTACTCAGCGTCCGGTCATGAGGCAAGCCCACACATTCTTTCTGCATCAAACTGCTGGCACTCGTTACGGGCTGTCTTATTTCTCTCCTTTGGAACTTTTTGGACGCCTCATGTCTGTGGTTCTGATAGACGATAACAGTGCCCCTGTGGCTTATTCCGGAGACTGGGAGAGTACAACCTCCTATCAGCGTGCTCTTTTTCAAACAGTGCATTTCGCAAAGTCTAGATACTCCGCAGCAACGCTCACATTCACAGGTAGTATCGCTTGATTCCCTGCCTAGAATGAATCGGTTGACATGTACTTTTCGTCAGGTATCAGCGTCGAGGTCGTTGGTTTCGTTATGCTAGGTACTACCACACAAGCATCGTATAGTCTTGACGGAGGCCCCGCCACAGTTAGAAATTTCACCGCTATAGGCCCATTTCCATTTCAGCGTCCCTCACTTTATGTATCACCGATGCTGCGTAATGGCCAACACACGCTAACCATCACGAGTCTCTCAGACTCGGACCCCCCCGATGTCATCCTTGATTACTTTAACGTGACGACTGGTGGCACATCAACTTCGCCGAGTTCTCTCGAAGTTATCTCCTCCACAATAAGTTTATCGATGAGTTCCACTAGGCCAGCCACAAGTTCAACCAGCGTTTCTCGTAACGAGACTAACTCTTCAAGCCTAAGTGTGAGTGCTACACGTACCGCACCTTCGAGCTTTGGATCCGAAAGCGCTAGCGCCTTGGATGGCGTCCCACCTGCGAGGACTCCGCAAAGTGGTAATATCGATGCGAATTCGGCGAAGTCTCATCACACTGCAGCAATCATCGGGGCAATTTCTGCTTTAGCCATCTTTGTATTCTTTAGTATTGTTGGCCTTTGGCTACTACGACGTCGGCGAAAGCAAAAAGAATCAGAGTCTTGGATATTTTCCACCTGTCAGTATTTGATTACCGTCTCCGTTTCGTATGTTTGACTAAGTCTGTATTTGTGTCTAGTACCTGGCGGCACTGCAACAACAACACCGCTTCCTGCAGTCATGCCTCAAATGAACGAACAACCACAATTTCCGCCTTCTTATGCCAGGAGCGAACCCCCAGCATACGATGCGGGTATAGGACCTGCGCCCCAAGTTATGAGTCCCCCTGAGGTTCTGTCCTTTTACCCCGCCACCAAACTTGAATTTCAGGATCAAATGAACACTCGTGACCAGCTGGAGGACGCTGTGCCGGCAGGGGATTGCCGAGCCTCTTGTCCTCCGACTGGTGAATGAGTTTTAAAAGAGGGATACTGCAATCGGGCTGGTGTCAATTGGGGGAGGGGGGTAGATTTAATGATAAAAGGTAGTATCTAGGAAAATCGCCAGATCTGACACTTAAAATCCTGTCATTTCTTCCCTCGACCCATGTTGACGACCATGGAACAAGTTTCAATGCTCTTGGTTGAGGTTCATGAGGTCGGAAAACCTAAAGAGGCCCATCCCAACTGTATCCTGTGATTTGTACCCTCAGAATAGATGTCTTCCAAACTATTACACTAGCCTGAGTTCATAGAGCTACAGTATCTGCCACTAGCACCACTTTTGTGCCCCTCTATCAAGGTACTTTAGAGGTCACCTCATAATAGAGGAGCGTCTAAATTGAACGAAAATATTTACTTGGAGTGGCTGTACTCACAGCCACCTTCTACTCAGCTTCGGCAATAGGAGCACTCAGGACCCTTCTTCCTTCCTAATAAGCAGGATTTTTGCCACTCAAAATTCACACAAGCCAGTACTGACCAACCCCACTTCATAATGCTACACAAAGCATCAGAATAAGAATAGGCATCCCGTAAGAAGACATCATAGAAATGAACTACATCTTTTTTTGGACACTCTCCAATTAGCGACACCATGTACGGATGCTTTGAAGAAGGGTAATTGACTGGTAAATATAAATAAAGCGCCAGCTTATACCAGACCCGACGGGGCGTCGCGAAAAATGCTACCTATGATTGGTAAAGCTGAAAAAGCACGAAACTACTTGGATAATTCTCCTTGCCAAAAATGTGTTTGATCAAGAAGAAAACGAATACCAAAGTCAGATCGCAAAATCGTGAAATGGGTGCAGAACGAAGCGTAATACCACGTATAAGAACATTTCCGAATCAATATCATGACAAGGACAGCATAGGAAAGAACGAAGAAACTCTACCGAAGTCGTGTATATTGAGAAGGCAAGTTGCAAAGGACCCCCGATAATAATGGGGGAAGGTATGATAGGCAGTATCAAGCTCGTATATCACTGACTAGGAAACGAAAAAGTCTGGTATTAGGGCGTGCAAAACGAATCGGTGACGAGGGACCCAAGATGAATACAATGGACATAAAAGAAACGAGACTGCACAGAGACTTAACACCCTGCCCACTCCCTCCTCATTTCTCCGAGCCACGCCATGATGAAGTGAACAATACCAGCTGGTAGGACGCATTTGACTCCAACCTCTTTCCAGTCCCAGCGACGGGAGGTGTACATCCATCTCCCACGGGGTCTAGGTACGATATCTGAGTGGGTGTGGGGAGGAGGAGGATGTGGAATAGGGTGCACATGGCCATTCATATTCGAAGTGCCACCCTTCGTCTCTTCATCTCCCCCTTCAAGAACGATATTACTAGTAACCCAAATCTGCACGCTTCGGCTCGCACAGGTCGTGGTGCCAACCACGCACCAACATATCACTGGTCTCCTCGCAACATCAAGCACGCTCAGTGTTATTTGCGTGGCAGGCCAGCATATGCCTTGCAATGCCAGCAAACGGATGAGCGTGGACAACGGTGGGTAGTAAGCCTGCCATCGTCTTAGGAGACCTGTCGTTAGCGCGAGGCATTGGTAGCCTGTTAGGATTGACTATATGTGGTAGAAAATGGTCGTTTGGCATGATGTTCATATGAGAAATAAAGAAATGGAAGCCCACCCATAATGCAGCGACAAAAAAATCTACCCTGTCAGGAGGAACTCTCCTTCCTAATCCTCCCACATCGTCTCCAGTACTTCTCGGAGGGGAGAATAACCGATATAAATTCCATAATGTCCCAAAAACAGCAGGAACGATAGCAAGCAAACGCGAAAATTCAAAAAGGAGGGGAATAAGACGATGGCGGAAATCGTGTGGAGACGATTCTGAGGAGGGGATTATTCTTGCTGTTGGGAGGTGCCGAGACTAGCCAATAAATGAATTCAGTATAAGGAAAAGAAAGAGAATTCAACATAGCTAACAGGCTCATCTGTCTCTGTCTCCGTTTCACCAGCGCATACACCTCCAGGCGTCGTACAAATCACCTTTTCCTCCTTCTCAGACTCTCTGGTATCGCTCCCGTGGTCATCCACGTCCCAAAATCCGACAATCCCAGCAGCTAGTGCGAAGACCCAATGTCGCCAACTCCACGTTTTCTTGCTCTTTGCTTTTCCTTTGGTGCCACCGGCAGCCTGAATCGTACTGCTTGAGCTAGACCCGTCTGCATCTTCTTGCAGAAGACTGTTTCCGTTTCCATTCGTGGTGGGATTTGAAGATGTGGTTGTAGAACGATGATGTCGGAGTCTTGAAGAAGTGTATATAGCCCCTTCTTCTCCCTCCGTTTCCGAATTCATGGGGGATGGAATCCGTGAACCTGGTCCTGAACCAGCTGCTGACCGTCTCCTGAGATGCGGGAGGGACTGGTTGCGACTTCGTGTGTGAGGAAATGGACTCGAGTACGTCGCCGATGAAGATGCTGGGTGTGAATTCAATGATGGATTCGAAGGGCTTGTATAAGATAGATGAGGTTGAGGATGGAAAGATGGAGTTGAGGCATGGCTCTGGATCTGGTCTACACGAGGTTGCGATGGTCCTGCGCCTATGCATACACCATGAAAATTGAAATCCCTCTCGACTTCATGCTCAAGAGGAGAGTAAGGAGGCGGAGACTGAGAAGACGGTTCTTGGATCTCAGGCAAACGAGGGTGTGACATGGATTTCAGAGCAGGTTTTGCGTTCAAAGAAACCGGAGGCGTTAAAGGTACAGGCAAGAGCAGTGTTGCCTGATTCAGAAGACTAATAGATCCCAGTCGACTTATAGGCAAATTGGTAGACGAAGAACGAACTCTTGTCTTCAATGCGGGGCGCTTCTGTTTTGGGGTTGGCGACGACGGCGCCGACGACGACGACAAGGAGACAGAGGCAGAAGCGCGTGTAGACGCTGATGCCGTCATCGGCAGATTTGTCCCGATCACCTGCGTCCCTTGACTTCCGAGTTGGTCATCCGAGCCCTCTGAATCGCTACTGCTGGTAGAAGACGAACTTGCTCGTAGGAAAGAAGGAAGAGTGTTGCTTCTGCAACGTGCTGACCCGTTTTTCTTTAATGGCCCCAATACTGGTGGACGTCGGCCTCGGTTACGGACCTGACGGTGGCCCTGTGGCAACATGTCGACGTCACTGTATAAAACTCAGCTGGTCTTAAGTAGTATCTCGTTGATATAAGCCATGCGTAACGTGGTTCTCCCTCCGAGTCATCTCAACTCCGATCTCAGACAACCGCCGAATCTGCACTTCTGCACAATATCTTTGGTCTTTGTGCCCCTTATCTGCAGTCAATTCAGGGTATACACCCCTCTTCTTTGTTCTAACTCCAAGTGTGTATTTCAAGTTCCGGACTTTTCATGCGCTCCACTCCGTGCGTTGTCCCCACTCATCGATCAGCAACTTAACAAGAAATTATGGTGGACATTGCACCTCTTATCAACAATCTCGGAACACTTTCTGAAGAGGATTCTCATGTGCCAAACTGATGACAGCCCAGTAACGATATGTGTCGAAGCGTATCGGTTGGACATGAATTATGTCAATGCACCATTACAAGGGCGTCCGCAAACCTCCGAATTTCTCACTGATAATTCACTCCCTCTTGTGCGGACGTTGCAGAGATCGTCCACACTCGGACCGCTCAATACTGTGTAATTACAAATAGCAGAGATTCTGCTCATGTGCGCCAAATTTTGTTCCAAATTTCACACGTAGTTGCCTTCCCGTGTGGAGCCTTACATCATATGTTGACAGGAACTGGTCAATCGCCTTCTTTTTTGTACCTGCCGCGCGACATGACCCACGTTCAAATGGATTGTAATGACACAGATAGCTCCCTTTCCTCATATCTTGAAGGTTTTCTCTCGGGTCTCGATTTGAATTGGAACTCGCATGTCTTGGGGGCCTGAGTGTCCCACGCACGACTTTGATATCAACTTCGACATTTAATCGCTGCCGCTATTCAAAGGCGGAATTCGGTTGCAGGGGACATACATGGAATCGGAATTATGCGTACGTTTGGTCACCTGGACACCGCAATTCATATTGAGGATGAGAAAAGCAATGACCCCGGTTCAAACAACGACTCGATTAAAAAGGCGAGATATCTCTACTTCGCTACTGTCGATAGATCCTGCTTACCGCCACGTGGCGGTAGATGCCAAGGAAAGAATTTGGGTGCACAATCCAATAGATAGATGGTAAGTTTTGCCGACACCACCGCCGTTCGTCAGCGGATGAAGTGGCGTAGTGTCTGAATCTTGATGACGTTGATTAGATTGTTGGATATACAGGCTCCAACATCGGATCTTTTGCAATACTAAGGGGCAGAAAGATAGAACGCCAAACAGATATTTGTTCTCATGCATTTTGCATTTGGTCGCCCCGATGTTCGAACCTGTAGGGTATAACTAAGACATGATCCTATATCGATGATCCTGGTAGATATAACAACCAATTGATATTACCACCGCATTGCTCACTGCCTATCGCCGAGTAAATTTCCACGTTTGTGGAAGTAAAATGCCGTCACTAAAGCGACATTGATTCACAACCACACTGATTACAGCTCATATCGATACAGGGGCCATCCAGATAGAAAAAAGCGGCCAACAGGCGGCGCCGCATATAGAAGCGCCCCCCTGACGGCTTAGACATACCCTCCCTATCTTACTTCCTTTGACAAGGACTCTTGCTTCGCGATTGATCACCGAGTATTGAACGGCGACTTCAATGGGGTACAGAAGATGCAGCAGCATTACAAGTTTTATTACATCATGGGAGCTCTGGTACTGAACCATTAACGAATGAATTACTATTCGAGGCGTTAAGTGACAAAGTACGCGTGTAATATACCCTTTTGATCCAGTAGTTTTCATGCCTTGTCTGGAAGACTCAGACTCAATCAAATACACACGAGAAAAGGCCTCGGTCTCAAAATAAATGCATAAATTGCATACAATTTTATTCATGGTCCAAATATGAAAAGTGATTTCTTAAAAAAAGAAATGGTACCATAGTGCACTAAGTAAATGTTCCATGGTGGCAGGAATGCATAGAAAAAAAGGGCCATAAGGAGAGTGAGTATAAAACTGGAATTCCAGAGAGGGTGACTTTGGAAGTGGTCGGAATTGGGTTGGTCTTCCAGAATAAATAAATTTTCGATCTGGGCAAATTTTTTGAAGTGGACGTTGAAGGCTGAAAGGCAGAGACTTACAAGGTTTTTTTCCCAAATTGGACAATTACCCGATTAGCGCCGAGTGCCCCTGTTGGCATCATTGCTCAAAGGTTGGGCCTTGGCGCTTTGTCGATTGGAAGGACCAACCACGTTTGGAATATTGGCCGAAACACGCGAACGCTTTATCGGAGTGGTCGAAGTGGGTTCTTCCGCCCTCTTCCTCTTCTGGGCTGCTACTAATGGAGCCTTCTGCGCTCCAAGTTCGCTCTTTTGTCCACCCATGCTTGAGGTTCTCTCCGATCCAGTCCTTTCTATATGATTGTTGGTTCCTTTGCCCCTCATAAACGTATCCTTCTGGCCCTTCTGCTCCTTTATCTTGTCCAACCTTCTCACCTCTTCCGCCTCCAGGCTCTCCCTCCTCAATTCCTTATTCTCCATCCTCAACTCTTCGTTCTTAGCCCGCAAATCTATAACTTCCTTCCTCATTGCGTCCCACTTCTGCTCAGTTCTTATCTGGTGGACGTGACTACCTTTATCGGAAGGTGAACGAGCTGGAGCAGGGGGTCTGACTATTGCGTTATTATTAATGCGTTGTGCGCTTGTTGTGTCGTCTGTCTGCAAGCGTTTGTCTTGAGAGACGTCTCTCACACTTATCCCACTGCAGGTCTGGACTGCAACATCCACATGTTTTATCAGCAATTGGTTTGCACGGGGTAATGCAGGCGCTATCTGTAGACCGTCCCTGTTGTCTACAACATTATTCTGGAGTATCTTAGACTGAGTTGTATAAATGAAATCATTATCAGCACCACGACAATCTGTGACAACATGACTAGTGATATCAAGGGTGATGGGGTGATTAGGGACATATTTATTGTGGAAAGTGGTCTTATGCATCCCGGCACCGTCGTTGGTTGCAGGCGACGGTGACTTACCGTCATGATTGACACCAGCTGGTGGCATGTCATGACTTACAGGAGCAGAATTACGCAATGAAGGTATAGAGCCTCGACTGACGAGACCAGAGACACCTTCACCCTGCTTTTGGGGCTGGGAGGATGGAGATAAACCAAGGTCCGCTTCGCATGACGCATCAGCGCAACCAGGCGACGCACACGCCTGTCCTCCGACAAGGCGGGATACACAAGCTCCGTCAAGGCTTGGGGTATGCACACTTTGTGTGTGGGTATTATTGGCCATCTCACGATGTCCAAGGGGTGCACTCGGTGTGGAACGGAGCACAGGGGACCTCATAACGGAGGAGGTGAGAGGTGGATACACGGGCGGAGACATGTGGGTGGCATCACTCTCATTCGCAACCGGACTTTCTCCGGCACGGCGATACATATGCGATGCGGTCACCTTCTCGCCACTCGGTGCAGCACCGTCGTCAGACAGCGCATTCCTTCTCACGTCCTTCAGTTCGAGGGTTTGTTTTTTGAGGAGAGCCTTAAGGGACTCAACCTCAGCCTTCAACGACGCTACGTCCCCAGCGTTTGCGTCTCCGGCTTGATCGATGGTTATAGGGGTAGCTAAAGGATTCCATCGGCCAGGTCTAAAGGATAGATAAAAAACGGCTTACTAGCTGGGTTGAGGGCTGGAAGCTCTATGTTGATTTTCGTTCCATCCCCGGAATCGCTTATAGTTATCCGGGCGCCGGACGATGGTGTTACATAGTTTAGGGCCATTTCTGGTGAGGTTGAGCAAGAAATAATACGTGTTGGTCATATATATATTCCGCCTATCTCCGATCGTTTTTGAAATGGCGCCTCGGCAACAAACTCTAAATTAATATTATCATTGAACGTCTGTACAGACGCAAGAATCGGACTCAAACGACAAAAGGGCCACAAAGCGTCTATGACATTTCACCATTTTTCGTTTTTACCACTCGGACCCAATTGACAACTTTGCCAAAAGAACTAAGTAATTTCAAAATCGTAGCTCTCAAACCGAAGCCATAAGATTCGTTGTGCAAAACATGAACGGCGCTATGATCGACTATTTTGTGGGCCTGTGGCTACGGAGGAGAATATGTGCAAAGCATCATCGAACCGAAGAACTGAAGGATGTTGTCCGACTGTTCGGAATGTATTCTTGACGTGAAAACGAGATAGAGTCTGAGAACCGCAACCTTGATGCTATTCCCTTTGCAGAACACATCCCGTAGAACTTGACTTTGTCCGCATCGTTTTCCACCTTAATTTGCCACGTATTTCCTGTACACGGATTACCCACTGCTCATACGCTGTTCTAGCGTCGTCACGAATGTCGTCTGCATACTTTCCCTTGCCATCTGCAACACTTTTGAGCCCTTCAATGACACCGCGATCCTTTAAAACATTTATGATCAATCTAGTTTAACGAGAAAAGCAAGAAACGACATACGTCTAGCAGAATTAAGGAATAAGGTGTTTGGGTGCTTATTCTTTGATTCAGATAGCTTAATTCTTGCTTTAAGCGTTTATAGCCAAAGTCCAAAGATGTCTGAAAGTAGACGTGTAAAAATCTGCAGAATGGGAATAGTGGGCGAAAGACGAACCGTATCGCGATGTAGCAACGCGGAACGAAATGGGTTGGAGGTAGAGTAACTCAGGAAATTTACACGGAGGAACTCTTGACAAAGCATGTCAGGGTCATCCATGTAGACAGTGATGCGATCCAGTTGAAATGACTCGGCACGGGGATTGGGAGTAGTAAAAGGGGCAAGCCCCCGAGACGAGCAAAAATCTCCAAAGACACATGCATCGTCATCATTAAGGAGAGCGAAATTGTGCAACCTCAAATGGCGGAGGGCGGGGCACAGCTTGGATTGAGGTGACACTGCAAGGATGCCAAGGTTCTCGAGTCGGGCATCACCTAGAGTGAGAGTGTTCAGGGCTGGACATAATTTGTACATCTCCCTTTGATTGTCAAGCGTTCCAAGACGTCCCTTGAGGCTGAGCTCCACAAGAGAGCCACGTGTGCCCTGAAGGAAAGAGAGGAAGGGTTCTTGAGAAACGGCCTCATGTTCCACATTCAGGTTCTCCAGTCCTGGTAGGTGGAGATGTTGGAAAATGCCATCAGGAAGCAAACTGATGCCTCCGCAAGTTAAAGACAAATACTTCAGATTGGCATGGCAAACATCGGAGGTTGGTGCTGTCGAGTCCAAAGGAGAATACATGGTGTTGTGCATGGTGACCTCTCGTAGAAGTGGAGCAGCGAAAAGAATGCTGCGAAGGGAAGTAGAGGGAAGACACACTCCATGGAATGTTGTAAGATTTGGCCAGTGAGAATCTACCGATCTCAGAACCACATAGGGGGTTGAATCTCTCCTCTGAAGGTGACGACAGGACAAGGTGAGGGAAGTCACTGGACTTAGGAAGTCCAGGGTCGGTGGTTCTTCAGAAGAATTCGAGGTAAAAGATATTATCGCGGACTTCAGGCGCTTGAAATTCCCTTTCCTCTGAACAAGGCCCTTTATCATCGGAAGATCCACATGAACATCGAGCGAATGTACATGAGGCAAGATGTCCTCAAACCGTTCAATATTCTCAGCATTTGTTTGCCGTAGACGGAGCGAAATTCCGTGTGGAAACGAAAGCTCCGTAGCAGTCTTGAGCAGTTCGAAAAACCCAGATGTGTGCTGGCGGTTTAGATAGATGGTTGGAATGCCATGTATCCATAACCGGGGCGTCGAGAGACAAACGTCTCGCCACTTTCGACACACTCTTGAAATGAACCAAGGTACTGAATGGTTAAGCATGAACTTGGAATGGTTGTCGATTTTTTCGGGCAAGTACAGGAAGATATTTGAGAGGACTTCAGGGGGAAGCAAGCGCATGGTTGACAGCGTGCCTCGAAGGTAGGATTTATAGCCGCGTTCGGCGTTCAGTCGTGCTTGAAGGGTCGTCTCGACGTCCTTCAGTCGAGATAAGAGTTTCTTTATAGACTCCTCATGGCTTGATGAGTTCCGAATAGCGTCCTTTATTGCAATCACCTCCTTG
>Ga0307508_10002600_pt1 | contig 18997 bp, 10 predicted proteins | sample 9_EM_MG_FD_203089 | JGI IMG/M metagenome (GOLD analysis project Ga0307508, IMG submission 203089) | Populus trichocarpa ectomycorrhiza microbial communities from riparian zone in the Pacific Northwest, United States - 9_EM | ecosystem: Host-associated > Plants > Roots > Unclassified | place... | reverse complement strand
CCGAAGTGAAAGGCGACGTGCGCGTCGCGCCCAACCAGGTCTACGTCATACCGCCTTCCAAAGGCCTGATTCTCGAGGACGGAGTGCTGAAGCTCGTGCCCCGCGCGCCGGGCGCCGTTCACATGCCGATCGACTCGTTCCTGAAGACGCTGGCCGACGTTCAGGGCGCGCAAGCGATTGGCGTGATCCTCTCGGGCATGGGCACGGACGGGACGCTCGGCTTGGGCGCGATCAAAGCCGCGGGCGGCATCGCTTTCGCTCAAGAGCCGAGCTCGGCCCAAAACGCCGACATGCCGCGAAGCGCCATCGCCGCCGGCGGCGTCGACTTCGTCCTGACGCCCGAGGACATCGCGAGCGAGCTCAAGCGTTTGGGCCAGCACCCTTACCTGGCCAGCGCCCAGCAGGCTCTAGGCGACACAGAAGCTCCGTCTGCTGGCAAAGGCGCAGAGACGAGCGAAGAGCGCGAAGGTCTCGCGCGCATTCTCGAGCTGCTGCACAGGACGAGCGGCACCGACTTCACCGCCTACAAGAAGACAACGCTACGCCGGCGCATAGCGCGGCGCATGGCCGTAAGCCGGATCGAGACGCTTCAGGACTACGCGCGAACGCTCGCGGATAACGCTGCAGAGGCGACGGCGCTTTACGAAGATTGCCTGATTTCGGTGACTTCGTTTTTCCGAGATCCGGAAGTGTTCGAGGTGCTGAGCGAGCGAATTCTGCCGATCTTGCTGAAAGATCGGCCCTCCGATACGCCGCTGCGCGTGTGGGTTCCCGGCTGCGCAACGGGTGAAGAAGCCTACTCCATCGCCATGTGCTTGCTCGAGCGCATGGCCAAGCTATCGAGCAATCCCGCGCTGCAGATCTTTGCCACCGATCTGAGCGAAGGCGCACTGGCCAAGGCTCGCGATGGCCGGTACTTGGTCAACATCGCGCGAGACGTCTCGCCCGAGCGCTTGCGACGCTTCTTCAACAAGGAGGGCGACCACTACCAGATCAGCAAAGCTATCCGCGAGATGTGCGTGTTCGCTCGCCATGACCTAACGCGCGACCCGCCCTATTCTCGCCTCGACTTGGTGAGCTGTCGCAACGTGCTCATCTACCTCGAGCCACGACTGCAAGAGCTGGTCTTCGCGACGTTTCACTACGCGCTTCGCGCCGACGGCTTTCTGATCGTGGGACCGGCCGAGACGGTCGGCGGCTCTTCGCCCCTATTCGGCGCCGTCGACGAGAAGCGCCGCATCTACTCGCGCAAAACGGTCAGCGGTCCGCCGCGGCTGTTGGCCGTGCGTGGCAATGCCAACCCAACGCGGGTCGGCGTGCAGCAACTCGCTCGCAAGCCCACGGCATCGGAAGTGCCACGCGAGGCGGACCGGATGCTACTGGCTCGCTTCGGGCCCGCGGCCGTGGTGGTCGACGAGGGCCTGCGAGTGCTCGAGTTTCGCGGTAATACCGATCCTTTTCTCGAGCACGGTCGCGGCAAAGCTACGCTCAATCTCGAGCGACTGGTGCGCAAGGGTCTGTTGATGGAGCTCCGCCAAGCCGTCGCGGAAGCTCGTCGCAGCGGTAACCCGGTGCGAAAACCAGGGCTTCAGGTCCGCCACGCGCGAAGCCTACAAAGTGTGTGTCTGGAGGTCGTCCCGATTGCCGGGCGCGCGGCCGCCGAACGTTGCCTGCTCGTGCTGTTCGAGAAGGAAGGAGCGCCGGTAGTCACCGAACCAGCCGGCGCCTTGACGTCGACGAACCAGGGCGACAGCAAAGATCTGGAGATCGAACGGCTCGGCCAAGGGCTGGCTCAGACCACCGAGTACGTGCACACGCTGGTGCGCGAGCACGAGTCGGCGCTCGAAGAACTGCAGTCGACGACCGAAGAAGCGCTCTCCAGCAACGAAGAGCTGCAGAGTCTGAACGAGGAGCTGCAAACCGCGAAAGAAGAGATCCAGTCGGCCAACGAGGAGCTTGCCACCCTGAATCAAGAGCTCCAAGATCGGAACGTCCAACTCTCGCGCTCCAACGTCGACATCCAGCGCGGGCTCGACAGCGCCAATGAGCTGGTGGACACGGTGCCGGGGCCGCTCGTGATCCTCGACGGCACGCTCTGCGTCGAGAAGGCCAACGCTGCCTTTTACCAAATTTTCGAGACCAAAGCCGAGCTGGCCCGCGGCCACCAGCTCGCCCAGCTGGGCGCACGCCACTTCGGCAAGCCCGAGCTCCTCAGCGCGCTAAGGGCCGTGCTCGAAAGCGGTGCGCCGCTCGAAGAGCTGCTGCTGGAGGTCGAGTTTCCGGGCCTCGGCCCGCGCACGCTGTCGCTCAATGCGCGGCGCCTGCAACCGGGCCCTGACCCGCGCGGACACTTGCTGCTCGCGATCGAAGACCGAACCGAAGTCAAACGCGCCGAGCGTGGACGCGAAGTCTTGCTCGCGCTCGAGCACGAGGCTCGCACGCAGGCCGAGGCGGCAGACCAGCTCAAAGACGAGTTCGTCGCGACCGCCTCCCACGAGCTACGCGGGCCGCTCACGGTCATTTCTGGTTGGATGAATATCTTGCTCGAGGCCGGTGACGGCGTCGATCGTGTCACGCTGGCGAAAGCCCTGGCAGCGATTGGGCGCGGCGTCACCGCTCAAGGACGGCTGATCTCCGACCTGCTCGACCACTCGCGAATCGTCGCCGGCAAGGTCGAGCTGCGGCGCGCGCCCATCGACCTGCTCTCGGTGGCGGAGGCGGCGCTGGTCGGGGTGCGCGCTGCGGCCAGCGCCAAGGACATCGACCTTCAGCTGACCCGCGATGGGTCGCCCTGCATCGTGCTCGGCGATTTCGATCGCATGCAACAGGTCTTGTGGAATCTATTTCTCAACGCCGTCAAGTTCACGCCGCCGCGCGGCTCGGTGCAAGTCTCCGTCGGCCGCGTCGTCAACCAAGTAGAGGTCAAGGTGCGTGATACGGGCTGCGGCATCTCGAGCGAGTTCCTACCGCACGTCTTCGATCGTTTCCGGCAGGCGGAAGGCTCGAGCGCGCGCATCCAGCCGGGGCTGGGCTTGGGTCTCACGTTGGTGCGCGAGCTGGTCGAGCTGCACGGGGGCACCGTCAGCGCCGAGAGCGTGGGCAAAGATCGGGGCGCCACGTTCACGGTCGTTTTACCGATCCCAGCGCTGTTGCTGCTCGCGGACGAAGCAGCGCAGCCGCCTTCTGGTATCGCGCCGAAAATGAAGACCGAGCCGCCGAGCGCTCCCGCGGAAGCGCCTTCCGCACCGCTACATCACTTGCTGGACGGCACGCAGGTGCTGGTCGTCGACGACGAGGCCGATGCTCGCGAGGCGCTCGTGGGGCTGCTCGAACGTTACGGCGCGGAGGTGCGCTGCGCCGGCTCGGTAGCTGAGGCGATGGCTGCACTGCGGACGGCTTTGCCCCACGTGCTGGTCAGCGATATCGGCATGCCCGGCGCGGACGGCTACGAGCTGATCCGCCAGGTGCGACTGCTGCCTGCGGATGCCGGTGGTCGCCTACCCTCCCTCGCGGTGAGCGCCTATGCGACCGACGAGCACCGCAAGAAAGTCATGCGCACCGGTTTCCACAAACATTTGGAGAAGCCTGTGGCTGCCGCGGAGCTCGTGACCGCGGTCGCAGAGCTCGCCGGGCGCGCGAGCGTCACCTGATGGAGCCACAAGCGCGCAGCGCATCTTAGCCCTTCGCGAGCCCTAACGCGCGGCGTCCAGCCTCGAGCGTGGCCAGGATTTTGTCGACGTCGTAGACGGCGCCTGACCAGACGCCTCCGCTGGCGGTTTGGAGCGCCGCCCACAGCCGCGTATCGTCCGGCAAATCGGGGTCCGCCGCGAGATCTGCCCGAGGCGCGCGGCGCGCCAGCTCGGCGTCGTCGGCAGACCACGCGGCCTCGCCGTCGGCGCGAACCAGGTCGATGCTGCCGCGCAACTCGCGCGTGTCGATTTCGACGCGGACCCGATCGCCATCGCGCAGCTTGCCGAGCGGACCACCCGCCAGCGCCTCGGGGCTCACGTGCCCGATGCAGGGACCGGTCGATAGACCCGAGAAGCGCGCATCGGTGATCAGCGGCACATGGCGTGCGTCGGGCAGGTACTTGAGCGCGGCGGTGACCTGATACGACTCCTCCATGCCGGCGCCGAGCGGCCCGCGGCAGCACAAGATCACCACGTCGCCCGGTTTGATGGCGTCGTCGCCTTGGCTCTTGATGGCGGCAATCGCGGCCCGCTCGGTCGTGAATACGCGCGCGCGACCAACCAGCCGATAGACGCCGTTTTCGTCGATGGCCGCCGGATCGATCGCCGTGCTCTTCACCACGGCGCCGTCGGGAGCCAGGTTGCCGCCAACGAAGGTGATGGTGGGGCGGAGCCCGGCGCGCTTTGCCGCCTCGGGGCTCATGATGACGCACGCGGGATCGACGCCGTCGCCGTCCGGTGCCGGCGCGGCCAAGCGCGCACGCAGACGGGCCCGGCGCTCCGAGCTTTCCCAGGCTTCGAGCGAGTCGCCGAGCGGTGTGCCGTAAGCGGTGAGCGCCGTGAGGTCGAGCAGACCGAGCGCGCGCAGCTGCAGCATGACCTCGGGTACACCACCGGCCAAGAATACGCGCACCGTCGGATGGACGCCGTTTGGCAGGCAATCGACGAGTCGCGGCACGCTGCGATTCACTTCTGCCCATTCGCTCACGCTGGGCGGCGTGAGTCCGGCGGCGTGCGCGATCGCCGGCAGGTGCAGCAGCAGATTCGTCGAGCCACCCACGGCCGCGAACACCACCATGGCGTTACGCAGCGCCGCCGGTGTGAGCAAATCCCGGCGGCTGAGCCCGCGCGCGCGCTGTGCCGCCACCGCCGCCACCGAACGCCGCGCCATTTCTCGCCAAATCGGCTGCCCCGAAGGCGCCAGCGCGCTGTGCGGAACGGCCAGGCCGAGGGCCTCGGCGATCACCTGCGACGTCGCCGCCGTGCCGAGAAACTGGCAGCCGCCGCCCGGCGACCCGCAGGCGCGGCAACCGAGATCGGCTGCTTCTTCGAGCGAGAGCTGACCGTGAGCGAAGCGCGCGCCGATGGTTTGCACCTTGCCAGCGTCCTCGCCGTCGCTGGCCGGCAAGGTCACGCCACCCGGCACGAGCGCGACAGGCAGGTTGGGCGCGCCGGCCAGCGCCATCATCATGGCCGGCAGGCCCTTGTCGCACGTAGCGATGCCGATCACCGCTTGCCGCGTCGGCAGCGAACGAATCAGCCGGCGCAAGACGATGGCGGCGTCGTTGCGGAACGGCAGGCTATCGAACATGCCCGTCGTGCCCTGCGTGCGACCGTCACACGGATCGGTGCAAAAACCCGCGAAGGGTACGCAGCCGCCCGCCCTGAGCGCGCGCGCCGCTTCTTCGACGAGCAGACCGATTTCCCAGTGTCCGGTGTGGTAGCCGAGCGCGATGGGCGTGCCGTCCGGCGCGCGCACGCCGCCACAGGTGCCGAGCAGCAGCACTTCGGGTCGACCCAGCTCGCGCGCCGGCAGACCCATGCCGACGTCTTGTGTCCAACCGAACAAGTCACCGCTCGGACGCCGCAGCAGGTCGTCGGCCGTCAGCGGCAAGCGTCCGGGCGGACCGGGCGTGCGGGTTTTTACGGCGTAAATCGAGGGATCGTCGCTGTCGAACGGGCCTGGGCTGCTCAAGCGACGTCGTCCCGCGTGAAGCGACCGTCGAGCAGACGCCAGATGCCGCGCACGTTGCCGTCGCGGAGCTCGGGCGGGAGCACGCTCGGATCGGCGTCTTGATAGCAGAGCGGCCGCGCGAAGCGGTGGATCGCTGCCGTGCCGACCGACGTCGAGCGCAGATCGGTGCTGGCCGGGTACGGGCCGCCGTGATTCATGGCCGGTGAGACCTCGACGCCGGTGGGTACCCCGCCAAACAAGAGCCGTCCCACTTTGCGCTCGAGGATCGCCAGCAGGGAGCGCGCGGGGGCAAGCTCGGCGGGCGCGGCATGCACGCTGGCGGTGAGCTGGCCGGCGAGCGAGGCCGCCACGCGCTCGAGCTCCTCGACCGAGCGGGCGCGCACGACCAGCGTCGCAGGGCCGAAGACTTCTTCGCGGAGCGCGGCGGTGCGCAGGAAGTCTTCGACGGACACCTGCCACGCCACCGGGCGCCCGAAATCTGGCGGCGCCGTAGCTTCGCCGGATTCCGCCAGGCGCGTCACACCGGGCGCGCGCGCGAGCTCGGCCGCGCTTTCACGAAATCGCCCGGCAAGCTCCGGGTAGAGCATGAGCGACGGCGCCTTGCCGGCAATGCGCGACCCGAGCGCGCCAACGAACGCCGCAAAACCCGAGGCCGCGCTGCCATCGTCGACCACGAAAATCAGGCCGGGCTTTGTGCAAAACTGCCCGGTTCCGAGCGTCGCCGAATCGCCGAGCGCGGCGCCCAGCTCGGCTGCACGCTCGGCGAGCGCTCGGGGCAAGACGAAGACCGGGTTGGTGCTGCCCATCTCGGCGTAGACCGGAATTGGCTCGGGCCGCGCCGCGGCGGCGTCGAACAGCGCGCGACCGCCGCGCAGCGAGCCGGTGAACGCTACGGCGCGCGTCAGCGGATGGCGCACGAGCGCGAGCCCGACCGCGTGTCCGTCGCCGCCGACGAGCGAAAATAGACCCGCCGGCAGGCCCGCGCGGGCGATAGCCGTGGCCACCGCCGCCGCCACGCGCTCGGACGTTTTCGGATGCGCCGGGTGCGCGCGTAAGACTACCGGACAACCAGCGGCCAGCGCCGCAGCCGAGTCGCCGCCCGCCACCGAGAACGCCAGCGGGAAATTGCTGGCAGCGAACACGACGACCGGGCCGAGCGGCACGAGCAAGCGGCGCAGATCGGGCTTCGGTGGGGTGCGCGCCGCATCGCGCCTGTCGATGCGAGCGTCGACCCAAGTGCCGTCGCGCACGACCTGCGCGAACAGCTTGAGCTGGCCCACGGTGCGAGCGCGTTCGCCCGTGAGCCGCGGCAAACCGAGCCCGGTCTCGGCGTCCGCCGCGCGCAGCAAGTCGTCGCCCAGCGCCAAAACTTGCTCAGCGATCTCATCGAGCAAGTGCGCGCGCGTCTCGGCCGTCGCCGCACGGAACGGCGCGAAGCTGCCCTCGGCGCTGCAGAGCGCCGCGTCGGCGACGGCAGCCACGCCTGCGAGCGCCGTCACGCCGCCACCGTGTTGACGAGCCGCCCGACGCCAGCGATTTCGATGCGGATCTCGTCGCCGGCACGCAGCGTGAAATCGGCGCCAGGAACGATGCCCGTCCCGGTCATCAAGAATGTGCCGTTCGGAAAGCTTTGGTCGCGGAACAAATAGCCGACCAGCTCTGCCGGACGGCGTTTGAGCTGAGCCAGCGTCGTCTCGCCCGCAAAGGCCAGCGCGCCGGCGCGCGCGATCTCGAGCTTGATGGTCGTCTCAGCGCCGGGCACCTCGCCCAGCAAAATGCCCGGACCGAGCGCACACGAGCCGTCGTAAACCTTGGCTTGCGGCAAATACAGGGGATTTTCACCTTCGATGTCGCGCGAGCTCATGTCGTTACCGACGGTGACGCCGAAGATGCGCCCGGCGGCGTTCACCGCCAGCACCAGCTCGGGCTCGGGCACGTTCCAGCGCGAATCGGCGCGCAGCCGCACCTGTCCGCCGGGCCCGACCACGCGGTGCGGCGTGCTCTTGAAGAACAGCTCGGGCCGCTCGGCCTCGTAGACGCGGGCATAGAAATCGCCGCCGGCCGCGCTCTGCGACTCCTCCATGCGCGCGTCGCGGCTGCGGTAATACGTCACGCCCGCGGCCCACACCTCTTGCGCGCCAATCGGCGCCAGGAGCTCGCCTGGCTGGCCGCTACCGAGCTTGCCGCCGGCCGCCGCGCGCTCGAATTCTTTTTTTGCAAGCTCGACGGGCTCGGCGGCGCGGAAAAACTCGTCCCAGCCCGAGCTCAGAGTCAAAGCCCGATCGCCATCCTCCGCCACGACGCCGGCTGGCGTGCGAAACAGCTTCATCGCGCCAAGCTAGCCGAATTCAGGGGCGAGGTCAGGCGGTCAGCTAGCAGCTGCCGCGAAAATCAGCGAAAATTCTTGGGGCGCCAAGCTTCGTTCCAAGTCCCACATGTCTTCTCGCGCTGGCCCCTGCCCCAGCTAGCGCTCGACCCTCGTCAGCCAGTCATTGCTCACGAGCCACTTCACGTCGGTGTCACCATCGCGGAGCTTGACCCCCACGTTCATCAGCTCGGTCGAGAGCAGCACAGCGCCCCGAGCACTTTGCCGGTGCAGCCGCAGATAGCCGCGGGCGGTTAGCTTACCGCTCTCGGCTTCGAGCAATTTGACCTCGTAGCTGTCGCCAGTCTGCTTGGTGGACAAGCGCGCCCGAAGCGTCGAAAGCGCCAGTAGCGACGAGATCGCGTCCTTGATTGGCAGAGACGTGACGAGCGGCAGCAGGGCTTTGGCCGACGAGACTTCGACCCGCATCTGGCCCGCCAGTTGCGTGCCCGATTTCGAAGGCAGGGTGACGTGCGCGGCGTCGAAGGCCGCCGAGAACGGCTCCGACGACCGCGCGCCGATGGCGAGCCGCGCGCCCGTGACATCTGCGCGTAGCCGCTCGAGCTCGCAGGCTTGCTGGGCGTCGCAAGCCAGCTCGAGCTTCGCGTTGCCGGTGCCGTCCATTCGCAACGAGCCATCGCGGGAAAGCCAGGGCTCGAGCCAAAACAGATTCGGCACGTGCAGGCTGGATAGGCTCAGGTGGGCAGGCCCGAGCGCAGCCGCCTGCGTGATATCGACGGGGCTCAGCGTCGCCTCGACGTGCAGCTTGGCCAGCTGGGGAGACGCCATCTTCGTCGCGCTCTTGCCGGCGGAGCGCGCGAAGTCGAGCTGCTCAGCGTCTGCGGAAAAGCCAAATTGATCGGGCGCGGACACAGAGACGATCAAGCGTGCCTGCATGGCCCCACTCATCTCGAGCGTCGGCCGCTCGGGCAGCGGCAGCGAGACATGAAGGGGATGCGCGTCGAACAGCAGGTTCGTGCCAGGCTGAACGACGCCACCCTTGAGGCGGGCATCGATGGACCAACTGGCGGGGCCTGCGGTAATCACCTGAGTAGGGTCCAGGTACACGTTGAGGAACTCGAGATCGCCATTGCGAAGCTGCACCTGCGTGCGCGTCGAAAGCTGCCGAAACACCGATGCTCCGCGCGTGTGCGGCACATCCAAGTGCGGCACGGAAGCGTCGATCGTCCCTCTAACGGCGCGCGCCACGTTGTGCGCGCCCACACTCAAAGTTCCGGAACGCAGCTCGAGCCGCGCGGGCCCGACTTGAACGACGCGCGCCGGTTGGATCAAGAAGGCGCCACGCGCCTCGGCGTCGCCCTGGAATCGATACTCCAAGAACCAAAGCTCCTTCGCGTGAGCGACCACGTCTTCGATGTGCACCTGCCACAGATCGTATTGGTCGTCGGGGATCGGCGGCGGCTCGGGCCCGCGGTACAGCGGCGGATCAGCAAAGCCGGCGATCGTCGGAAACGCAGCGAGCCGTTCACCATGCCCTTTCGCGTCGTGCAGCTTGTGGCGCATCAGAAAGCGCACGCCCTCGGCGCGCAGGTGAAATACGTGAAAATGCTTGTGCAGGAGCTCGTCGAGCCCCAGCTCGAGCTCGGCGTGTTCGAGCGTCAGCAAGAACTGAACGTTGTAGTCTTCGACCCGAAGTGAAAAGCCGGAGACCCGCAGCCGACCCGGCCAAATGCTGGAAGCCGAGCCGTACTCGAGGTGCATGCCGTCCGCGGCGTCGACCCGCTGCTTGATGAGTGACGAACGCAGCACGGCGTTGGCCGCGACCACGTACAGGAGCTCGAGCCCTAGCAGCACCGCGACGACTCGTCCGAGCACCGCGCCGATGACGCGCAGCGAGGCTCGCGATGGCTTCCGCACGGCTCCGCCTTTGCAGGGCACGTACCAACGCACAAATGCGGGCAGCGAGGGACCGGAGCCGGCTCCCCGGCGCCATGACGCCTCAACCGAGGCGGGCGCGCCACACCTCTTGTCAACCGGAGGCACCTCGGCGATTCTGGCTGCGATGCGCGATACTACGGCTGACGAGCACTGCCACGTCCGGGGTCCATGAAGGCCAACCTGCTGCTGATTGACGATAGTCAAAGCCAAAGCGGCCAGATCAAAACGGTGCTCGAGCGGCTCGGCTATACCGTTGCCGTGGCGTCGACGGGGGCCGAGGGGCTGCGTCTGGCACGCGAAGCCATTCCCGACTTGGTCCTGCTCGACGTCGTCATGCCAGACATCGACGGCTTCGCGGTGTGCCGTTGGCTCAAGATGAACGCGGCGACGCGGCACATCCCGATCATCATGCTGACCGTGCGCACCGCGCTGGCCGATCGCGTCGAGGGGCTGCACCTGGGCGCCGACGACTACTTGGCCAAACCCTTTCAAGACGAAGAGCTGGAGGCCCGCATCTTTGCAGCCTTGCGCATCAAGGCCACGCACACCGAGCTGCGCGAACGCAATCAACAGCTCGAGTCGATGCTGCACCACGTCGAGTCGCTGGCGGCAACGGACCCGCTGACCGGGCTGTTCAACCGGCGTCGCTTCGCCGACGTGCTGAAGCGCGAGTTCGCGGTCACCAAACGCTACAAGAACACGCTCAGTTGCCTGCTGATCGATCTGGACCATTTCAAGCGCGTCAACGATCGCTTCGGCCACGATGCCGGCGATCAGGTGCTGAAAGAAGTGGCGCGGCGCATCGCCGAAGGCCTGCGCGAAGTCGACGTGGCCGCCCGCTTCGGCGGCGAAGAATTCGCCATTTTGCTGCCGCATACCAACAAGACCGACGCCGCAGTGGTCGCCGCGCGCCTGGTCGCCAAGGTGCGCCGGCAAGAATTTCGCGTCGGAAACGAGCTGCTGCCGGTGACGATCAGCGTCGGCTGCGCCGGTAACTCCGACGTGACCAGCGAAAACGCCGAAGACCTGGTCAAGGCCGCTGACATCGCCCTGTACGAAGCCAAAAATGCGGGCCGCGATCGCTTCGTGATCTTCAACGATGCGTCGCTGCCGCCTGCATTGTCGCTGCCGCCTGGCGCGTTGTCGTCGCCGCCGATGCCGTTCCCGATCTCGTTGCCCCCGCCCGAGGGGCCGTTTCAGATCAGCGTCGAGCTGCCTCCGAAGAACAAGACCTAGCTGGAGCAGGGGCCCAAGCCCGACAAGACAGGTAAGTCTTGGCAGAACAGATCACGATCGGCGAGAGCAGGAACCAGCCACGAGAACAAACCGGCGAGGCCGCTGACCGCAGGGTCTCAGCTAGCCCGCGACGCAGGACGCGACTGAAGACTGCTCGAATTCGACTGTTCAGCGAAACTTGACTCATCTGTCACTGAACTCGGCTCTCACGGACGCTAGTGAGCCGCCGCGGCTCGCGCGGCGCTACTACCCGGCTGGCTGCTGATTCGGTGACGGCGCGCTATCGCGTAGCTCGGGCAAGAGCAATGCGCACAGCGCAGCTGGCAGGAACAGAAAGCCGGCCCAGAGCAGCGTGAGGCGATAGTCGCCCAGGCGCTGAAACAAGCCGAAGAACACCACGCCCGCCGCCGAAGCGACGCGGCCGATGTTGTAACAAAATCCGGCCCCCGTCGTGCGCAAGAGCGTAGGAAAGAGCGGCGGCAAGTACATGGTGAACAGCGCGAACACGCCTTGAAACAGCCCTGGCAAAGCCAGCCACCAAAACAGCTCGCCGTGCGGCCGCGGTGTCCGGTAGACCCACGACATCGACAAAAAGTAGCCAAAGCACATCAGCGCGATGGCCTTGCGGTAGCCGAGCCAGCGCGCCAAACCGGCCGCCAAGAAATTGCCGACCGTGGAGGCGATGATGATCAGCGCCAAGAGCTTCATACCCCAAGCGTTCTTGGCGGCGGCGCTCTGCGTAACCACGTCGGGCAGGTTCTTGAATGCCAGCTGATGCCAGAACATGAACGCCCAGTGTGCGGTCAGCGCCACCGCGCAGACCAAGATCACGAGCAGCGTAGTTTTGCGCACTTCGCCGCGAAACAGGTCACGCACACGCGGCAGCGCACCTTGCGCGGCGCGCTGGGCGGCGTGCCACTCTTCCGGCTCCGGCACGGCACGCCGAATCCAAAACACGAGCAGCGCCGGCAAGATGCCGACAAGGAAGATCCAGCGCGGCTCGGTGGCCACGATGCTCGACATCAGCAAGTTGGCGACGACCGCCATCAAGATGCCTACGTTGACGCCGGTCTGCAGCACTGCAGCGAGCCAGGGACGGAAGCGGCGCGGCCACGTCTCTGCCAAGAGTGACGCGCCGACTGCCCACTCGCCGCCGATGCCCAGCGCCGCCAAAAACCTGAAGATGAGTAGGTGCCACCAGCTCTGCGCCAGGCACGAGAGGCCCGTGAACAGCGCATAGGTCAGCACGGTGAGCGACAGCGTGCGACTGCGCCCGAGCAGATCGCCAATCCTGCCAAAAAAAGCGCCCCCCAGCGCCCAGCCGAACAGAAACCCACCCTGAATCACGCTCGCGTAGCGCCCCACGCTCGGATCGAGCGTGCTCGAGACGCCCAAGAGTTGCGCCACGAACGGCGCATACACCAGCGTGTAGAGGTGCATGTCGAGGCCGTCGAAGGTCCAGCCTAGCCACGCCGCGGCGCCCGATTTCCATTGCTCCGGCGTAACGCGCTCTTGCCCGCTGCTGGCTTTCATCACCGCTCTTGCCCCCGCTTGTATCACAATCACCACCGGTCCCAGGCAGACGCGCTCGGTCCCCACGGCCTGCTCGACCCAGGCATCTTGCTGCTGCGCAAGCCGGTGACGCCCGGCGCGCTGCAACGCCGCGTACGCGAAGTGCTCGACGAGCCCGCAAGCGAACGCAAAGGGCCCGGGCCGGCCGATGAGCGGCCAGTGAATCGCGCCTGAGCGAAGTCGCAGCGGGGACTCGGGTCCCTGGGCGGCCACCGTACAGCTCGCGGAACGGTACCGGTCATTAACTAGCGGACATGCATTTTTGCACTCAAGATGCGCCGGAGCCGGCCGTTCCGGCGACTTGGGCGAACGTGGCACTAGTGGCTGAAGGTGCTTCGGCGGTGACAACTACAACGCGCTCCTATTCGCCATTCAGCAGGGCACGCCGGCTGCGCTCGGCGAGCTGCGCCCCGACGTCGACCCGGAGCTCGTGGCCGTCGTCGCGCACGCCATGCGCACCGAGCCGAGCGAGCGTTTTCAGACGGCCGAAGAGATGAGCGAGGCGCTCGCGCCTTGGCTCAACCTGGATGCAGCGTCCACGAGCCCGCCAGCGTCTTCGCCGGCCGCGTTTGCGCCGACGGTCGTGCCCTGGACCCGCCGTTGAGCGAACGCGCCACGCGGCATCCTCAAGGTTTGAGCTTGCGCAGCTGGGCGGGATAAATACTGCGTTGACCGGAAAGTAAGTAAGCGACGGCAGAGACCAGCGCCACGTGCGGCAGCACTGACGCACCCAACAGCTCGACGGCCATGATCGAGAGCGCGAGCGGTGTGTTCGATGCGGCAGCAAACACGGCCGCAAGGCCCACGCCGGCGCCGAGCTCGAGCGGAATGCCGAGCACACGTGCCAGCAGGTTGCCCAAGGCGGCGCCGACGAAGAATAGCGGAGTGACCTCGCCGCCAAGAAAACCGGCACCGAGCGTCACGGCCGTGAACACGAGCTTCAGCGCAAACGCAGCCGCGGGCAGCGTCGGATCGGAGAACGCTCGCACGATCGTCGGCACGCCCAAGCCCAGGTAGTCGCTGGTGCCGACCAGCTGCCACATGCCGACCACGCACACACCGCCCAGACACATCCGAAGCGGCAGGCGCGGCACAAGAGCCTCGCTCCGTCGCTTGATCAGGTGGGTGAGATCGATGAACACGACGGTGACGGCAGTCACCGCAGCCGCGAACAGCAGCCACTTGGCAGCGAGCTGTGGCGTGAGCGGGACTAATTGCAGCTTTGGGTACAGCGTGTGGTGGATGCCGAGCGCCCGCGTCGTCAGGTCGCCGACCACTGAAGCGACCAGCGCGGGTACCAGCGCCTCGTATTCGATGCGACCGAGCACGACGAATTCGAGCCCGAACACGGCGCCGGCCAGCGGCGTGCCGAAAACGGAGCCAAAACCAGCCGCCGCGCCGGCCGCGAGCAGTAGCCGCCGGGTGCTCCGTGCCACGCCGGAGCGCTGCGCAAAGAAATCGGTAAGGCTCGCTCCCATCTGCACGGCGGTGCCCTCACGCCCAGCGCTGCCGCCGAACACGTGCGTGAACACGGTGCCGAGCAGCACCATCGGCGCCATGCGCAGCGGCAGCTCGGGACCATCGTCGTGAATCGTGTCGATGATCAGGCTATTGCCGGCTTTGATCGAGTGCCCGAAGCGTTCGTAAGTCCAGCCGATGCCGAGCCCGGCCAGCGGCAACGCAAACACGACGCGTTCGTGCTCCAGCCGAAAGGTCGTCACTCGCTCGAGCAGCCATAGAAACAGCGCCGAAGCGGCGCCGCACAGCACGCCTACGAGCGAGCCGAAAAGCAGCCACTTGGCGAGGGCTCCCAGGCGCGCCGGCATCACGCTCGAGTCGTTGGGCGCGTTCACGTCGCTACTTTCTGGGCTTTCAAACGGCTACTGGCGTGGATGACCAAGGCCAGCAAAATTCCGACCAGCACCGCCGACGAGCCAACCGTGCCCAAGTCCAGACCACCTTTGGCGTGCGATTTGGTCATGACGTCGCCGAGCGTTGCCCCGAACGGCCGCGTGAGCACGAAGGCCAGCCAAAACAGCAGCACGCGCGACACGCGCGTCAGGTAGGTAACCAGCACGACCAGCGCGAGCAAGCCGCCGATGAGCAGCGCGCCGCCAGCGAATCCCAAGCCTGAGCTGTCGGCCAAAAAGTCGCCCAAGGCGGTCCCGAGCGTGTTGGAAAATAGGATCGCCGACCAATAGAACACCTCACCTCGGCGGGTGCGGATTCGATCGACGGCCAGCGTCGACTCCGCCCGCCACCAGAGTCCGAATATCAGCAGCAAGATGGCGACTAGCAGCGCCGCGCCGCGCGGATAGCCGAGGCCCAGCGTGCGATCCATGAAGTCCGACATGGTGGTGCCGGCCGTGCTGGTCGAGAGAATGACCGCCCAGTAAAGCGGCGGGTGGTAGCGCTGCGCGCCCAACTGCAAGAGCACCGTCACCACGAAGAACCCCAGCAGCACAAGTGAGCTTACGGCGTAGCCCACGTTCATCGTCATCGACAACAAATCGCCCGCCGTCTCGCCCAGCGTGGTGGCGCAGATCTTCATCACCCAGAACGCCAGCGTGACTTCGGGAATCTTCTTCATGACTTGGGAGGCTGGGCGATACTACCTGGTAGTCGGGTGTAGGCAATCGAGCCCAGGGTTCTGCTAAAACGTGAGCGTGGACCCCCCCGAGCTCCCCGGCGGTGCGCTAGCGTAATAGCGCCGATGGTCGAACGCCGCGTCTGGTGCGCCGCCCTGCTACTGTGCTTCGCGGCTTGCTCGTTTCCGGACTACCGCGCGCCGAGCACCGACGGCGCGCCCAAGCCGCCTGAGGTGCCGTCGCCGATGGAGCCCACGAGCTGTGACGACGGCGTCCGCAACGGACTCGAGGACGGCGTGGACTGCGGGCCGGGCTGTCACCCCTGTCCGCCATGTAGCGACGGCATGCAGGACGGCGATGAAACTGGGGTCGATTGTGGCGGTCGCTGCGGAGCTTGCCCCACCTGCCAAGACGGCCTGCAGAACGGCTCGGAGAGCGACGTCGATTGCGGCGGCACCTGTGGGCTGCGCTGCGAGATGAACCAGCGCTGCCGCGAGAACGCCGATTGTAGCTCGCTGGTCTGCTCCAGCACCTGTCAGCAGAGCAGCTGCCTCGACCAGGTGCGCAACGGCCACGAAACCGGGGTGGATTGCGGCGGCAGCTGCCCCGGCTGCGTCAACGGTAGCGCCTGCGCGGTCAGCCTCGATTGCCAGAGTGGCCGTTGTCAAAACCAGGTCTGTGTCGGCGACAGCTGCGCCAACGCCAGGCTCGACCACGGCGAGAGTGACACGGACTGTGGCGGCCCGTGCGGCCCGTGCAAGCCTTCCTTCAAGTGCACGGCCGGGGCCGACTGCGACAGCCACGTTTGCAGCGACGGCGCGTGCAGCGCGCCCACTTGCACGGACGCGACGCAGAATCAGGGCGAATCGGCGACCGATTGCGGGGGAACGAGCTGCGCTGCCTGCGACACCGGCAAGAGCTGCGGCATGCCCAATGACTGCCTCTCGGGCTTGTGCCACAACGGCACCTGCGTGCCGAAGGACGCAAGCGGACAGCCGTTAAGCAAGTCCCGCTGGACGATCTCGAGCTCCGAAGCCGCCACGGAAATGGGCGCGAGCCTGGTCGCCGACGGTGACGTCGCCACCTGCTGGACCTCGGGCAAGGCGCAGTATTCGGGCATGTACCTCGATGTCGATCTGGGCGAGCCGCAGATCTTCTTCAAGGTCTTGATGCAGGTTACGCAAACACCCTACGACCAAGATTTTCCGATCGGCATCGACGTCTACGTGTCGAACGACGGCAAGTTCGGCGATCCGACGCAAAGCGGCGTCATGGGCTTCCAATGGACCTGGGTCGACTTCGTCGACGCCCAGGTAGGTCGCTACCTACGCTTCCGGCTCACCGAGCCCGGACCGCACGCGTGGAGCATCGGCGAGCTCACCCTATACAATTGAGCGCATGACGAGGCCCGAGGGCCTTGTCGCGGGCGTTACTTGCCGAGCGTCGTGTTTGCAGCCGCTATCAGCGCCGCGCTACCCGGAGTCCGATCGGTGCCGAGCGGCAGGCGCCGCGCGTACCACGTCACCGTCTGCGTGTAGGTCGCGCCCGGGGCAATCTGATCGTAAGAGCTATGGTCTTCGAGCTCGACGTAGGTGTGCGGATCGTTACAGTAGATCTCAATCGGGTAGTGGCCGGTGGGCGCGGTTGCCGCCGTTATGGCCTTGAACGCTTTGATGAAGAGCAAATCGCCCTTGGTGTGCGGTGCGACGTGCGCAATGAAGCCGCCGGGGCTGTCGAAGCCGGCCTTCGACTCGCCCATGCCCATCTTGTGCGTGGTGTTGTCGTACCAGGTGTAGTTCGCAGCTTGCGTGACTTGGACGAGCTGCTTCAAGAAGTTGAGCTTCGAGGTCGTGCCCGTCGGGAAGAATGTGAGGCCTCCGGGGAAGACGCGCGTCACCTCCCAATGAGACAGCTGGAACATGGTCGTGCCGGTGTTCTTCAGGCCGTAGTCGATGACGATGGCGTTCTTCGCCAGGTCGGCATGGAAGGTCTTGGTGACCACGAATTGCTTGTGCGTGTTGGCGGTCATCGCAGGACCGCTGGTCGCGGTGATGACCCCGTCGGCGCTGACGGTCGTCGTATACGGCTGATCGTCAACGACGGGCTGCGGCACGAACATGGGGCCGTTCACGACCCAGTCGTCGGCGGGGCTCGTCCACAGCGTGGAGCCAAAAAAATTCGCGTTGGCAGTCGTATCGGTCAAGAGCTCGTCGCCGTCGAGCTTGAAGCTCACGATGCGTGCGGACTTGCTCGGATCGACCGAGAACGAGAGCGGCCCCACTTCGAGCACGTCGAGGCCACCGCGCACGATCGGCAGCGTCAAGCCCGGCGCCGCGCCGCCGGAACCGCCGGAGCCTCCGGAACCCGCCGCACCAGCCGCGCCTCCGCCACCGGCGCTCTGCCCAGCTGCGCCCGCGCTCTGGCCGCCTGCGCCGCCGCTCTGTCCACCTGCACCAGCGCCTGCGCTCTGACCGCCTGCGCTCTGACCGCCTGCGCTCTGACCAGCCGCAGGCGCCCCTGCTCCACCGGTGCTGACTGCCGTGCCGCCTGCCCCGCTCAGCCCTCCCGCATTCGAACCGGCACCAGCCGGAGCGGTTCCCGGCTGTGAACCACCGCACGCGGTAACGAAGCCCCAAGCTAGGGCGAGCACGATGCGATGAGTCATGGAAAGCTCCTCAGCAGAGTCGATTGTTCACCATTCGAAAGTAGCACCCGCGCCGGTGAAATTGAGCGTCTGCTTTTCACCGAGGTACCAATCACTCTTCCAATGCATGTATTCGGCGCTAAACACCACCGAACGTAGCCGCGCAGTCAAGACCGCGTGAAACTCGACGTTCTGCTTGATCAAGCTGGTGCCGACCGCGCCCGCGTCGGCCACCGTCTCCTGCATAAACGCGCCGCCGCCTCCAACCACCACACCAAAGCCCTTGTACTCGTAGCCCAAGTTGCCGAAGAACCCCCGCGAGCTGCGCAGTTCGTCACCCGGAAAGCCACCGCCCGACAAATCCTGCGCGAGCGGGTTGGACGAGTCGTCCTGTTGCAACGCGGTACTTGTCCCGAGCCCTTTGCCGGTCCAGCCGCCGACGCCAGCCCGCAGCCCTGCGAGCTCGAACCTCGCGGCTCCCAGCCCGCCCCAGGCCGTCCGAGACTCGGTGCCGCTCTGCGTCGCGTTCACTTTGCCCAGTTGCTGCACCAGGCCTTGACCCTTGACGGAAAACAGGCCGGCACTGCCGAAATGCGCCTGATAGCTCAGCTCCGCCTCGAAGCGAGGCAGCCGCGTGATGTGGAAGTGGGGCAGCGACGAGGGATCTTCGGCGGAGATCTGCGCTTGCAGGCCGGCCAGGCGGGGCGTCTCGTAGCGCAGCTGCGCGTTGTAGCCCGCGTAGAGGGGACCTGCGCCGACCGAGCCGCACGCAATGGTCGATACGTCCGAAAGGCACGGGTGGCCGACCGCGTACGCGAAGGCATAGTTATTCACCTCGCCCGAAGCCGAGCCGAAGATCGAGAAGGCGCGACCGAACAGGAACCGCCCAAAACCGCCCGTCAGCGCACCCCAGCCGTCGCGCACGTCGAACGCCTTGCTCTGCGGCGGTGTCTTGTTACTGTCGATACCCGCCAGCCACGCGCCGATGAAGGCCTCGGCCTTTAGCCCCGGCATGAGCTGGTTCTGGAC
>Ga0307508_10002599_pt1 | contig 18998 bp, 11 predicted proteins | sample 9_EM_MG_FD_203089 | JGI IMG/M metagenome (GOLD analysis project Ga0307508, IMG submission 203089) | Populus trichocarpa ectomycorrhiza microbial communities from riparian zone in the Pacific Northwest, United States - 9_EM | ecosystem: Host-associated > Plants > Roots > Unclassified | place... | reverse complement strand
ATCACCTTGCCGGCCAGCTGGGCACGGGTCGGCCAGGCGTTCGCCTTGGCGGCGGCGTCCAGAGACGCGTACGAGCCGAGCAGGTCGGCGGGCTTGAACACGGCCGAGCCTAGGTGAGCGGAGATCGCCGCGTCCAGCTGGGCCGCGCCCTGGTTGGTGCGGCCGCTGAAGCCCGTCTTCATCTCCAGCTTGACGACCAGCGGGCCGGCGTCCGGGTGGGCGCCCAGCCAGAGCCGGATGTCGTCCAGGCAGTACTCGAGATTCTTGTTCGCGCCGCCGCTGTAGAGCTGCGCCGCGGTGGTCGCGGCCACGCAGTTGTTCAGGTTGCCGAGCGGGTTGGAGTGGCTCACCTTCCATTCCCGGGTGATGATGTCGGGCCATACGTCCAGCTCGATCAGGCCGGGGCGCTCGTCCAGCGCCTGCGCCAGATAGGTGAACGTGGTCGGGTCGTAGGTGTTGTGGATGCCGACCGTGGTGGTCTGCGAGACCCGGCTGTCCGGACCGGCCGCGAGGGCCGAACCGGTGGCGGCGAACGTGACCGCGAGAGCGGCCAGGGCCGCCGCGGCGCCGCGGGTCAGGGATGTGCGCACAGATGCCTCCCGAGGCGGCCGGCGCCCTGCCGGCCGCGTACGTCAGTGATTTCAATCGATGAACGTAAACATGTCGAGACCTGCTCGCGAAGTCGGGGCGTCGGAGCGGGTTTTCGGCGCAGACCGCGCGGTCGCCGGCGGCCGCGGTCAGCGGTCGGCCGTCACCGGGCGGCCGCTGGTCCACCGGTCGAGGGCGGCGCGCAGCACCTCCGGCTCGATGGGCTTCGCGAGGTAGTCGTCCATGCCGGCCGCGAAGCAGTGCTCCCGGTCTTCGGCCAGCGCGCCCGCGGTCATCGCGATGATCGGGATGTGCTCGTCGGGCGCCTCCTGCCGGCGCAGCGCCTCGGTGGCGGCGTAGCCGTCCATCTTGGGCATCTGGCAGTCCATCAGGATCGCCTGGTACGGACCGCCGGCGGCCAGGCGCAGCACCTCGAGCCCGTTCTGCGCGAGGTCGCAGTCGAAGCCGAGCAGATCGAGGAGGTCCTGCGCGACCATCTGGTTGATCCGGTTGTCCTCGGCCAGCAGCACCCGGCCCCGGCGCGCCGACTGCGGGGGCGAGGTGCCGGCGCACGGCGGTTGGCGGTCGCGGACGGCGAGCGGGAGGGTGAAGGCGAAGCGGCTGCCCGAGCCGAGCTCGCTCTCGGCGGTCAGCTCGCCGCCCATCAGCTCGACGAGCTGCCGGCTGATGGTCAGGCCGAGCCCGGTGCCGCCGAACTCGCGGTTGGTCGCGTCGTCGACCTGGGTGAACGGTTCGAAGAGCCGGGGCAGGTCGCCCGCGGCGATGCCGACGCCGGTGTCGATGACGGCGAAGGTGATCCGCGCGGCGCCGTCGTCCGCGGGCGGGGCCGGGTCGGCGCGCAGGAGCACCTGGCCGTGCTCGGTGAACTTGACGGCGTTGCCGACGAGGTTGAGAAGCGTCTGCCGCAGCCGGCCCTCGTCGCCGCGTACGGCGTGGGGCAGGTCTGGCGGGTAGCGGCGGTCGACCTCGACGTCCTTGCCGCGTGCGACTTCGGCCGCGATCTCCGTGACCGTGTCCAGGAGCGCGGCCAGGTCGAAGTCGGCCGAGACGATGGTGATCTTCCCGGCTTCGATCTTCGAGAAGTCGAGGATGTCGTTGATGATCGTCAGGAGCGCCCGCCCCGAGGTGCGGATCGCCTCGGCGTAGCGGCGCTGGTCGGCTTCGAGGGTGGTGCCGAGCAGGAGCCCGGTGAGCCCGATGACACCGTTCATCGGGGTCCGGATCTCGTGGCTGACCATGGCGACGAACTGCGACTTGAGCTTCGACGCAGCGAGCGCGGCGTCGCGGGCGCTGGCCAGGGCCTGCTCGACCTCGCGGCGCTGGCTGATGTCGCGGATCGCCCCGGAGATCACGGTGCCCTCGTCGGTCTGCAGCGGGGCGAGGCTGATCTCGATCGGGAACTCGGTGCCGTCGCGGCGTAGCCCGTACAGCTCCATCCCGGAGCCGATCAGCAGGTTGTGCGGCGTCGCGAGGTAGTCCTCCCGGTGCAGGACGTGCCGGCTGCGCGCGCCCTGCGGGACGAGCACTTCGACCGGTACGCCGATCAATTCCTCGCTCGGATACCCGAAGAGCCGGCCGGTCTGGTCGTTCGCCAGGGTGATCTTCCCGGCGCCGTCAACGATGATCATGGCGTCCGGCGCGGACTGGACGAGGCGCCGGAAGCGCCGCTCGGCGGCGACCTGGGCGGTGGCGTCTCGGCAGATGGAGGCGGCGCCGACGATCGTGCCGTCCGGGTCGAAGATGGGGGAGATGGTGAGCCCGACGTGCACCCGGGATCCGTCGGCGCGGCGCCGGAGGGTGTCGAGGCGTACGACGGGCTCACCGCGCCGGATCCGGTCGAGAACGTCGTCGTCCTCGCCGGCCTGCTCCGGAGGGCTCAGGATCCGGACGGACCGGCCGATGGCCTCGGCCGCGCCGTAGCCGTACATCCGCTCGGCCGCGCTGTTCCAGCTGACGATCGTGCCGTCGAGGGTCTTGCCGATGACGGCGTCGTCGGTGCTGCCCACGATCGCCGCGAGGAAGGCCTGGCTGCGTTCCGCCTCGCGCTGTGCCGTCATGTCGCGGGCGACGCCGTACACCGCATCGTCGTCCTCGGCGAGGGTGGCGTTCCAGTTCAGCCACCGGTACGAACCGTCCCGGCAGCGAAACCGGTTGTCGAAGTTCACCATCCGGGTACTGGAGGTGATCCTGGGACAGGCGTCGTTGGCGGTGCGTTCGACGTCGTCGGGATGGACGAAGTCCAGGTAGGGGCGGCTCGTCAGCTCCGAAAGCGTGAAGTCGAGCGCCTGCTCCCACGCCGGGTTGAGCCGCTTGAAGTAGCCGTCGCGGCCGGCTATGCACAGCAGGTCGCCGGACATCTCGAAGAAGTGGTCGACCTGGTCGGCCATCCGCCGGCGCTCCGCCTCGGCCGCCTTGCGCTCGGTCAGGTCGCGGTACGTCGCGATGCGAAGCTCCGCGCCGTCCCTGCCGTGGATGGTGGAGCAGGTGACCAGGACGTCGATGCGGGCGCCGCCCGGACGCACGACGGCGGTGTCGATCTCCTCGACCTCGGTGGCGTCCGGGTGCGCGCCCATCAGGTCGGTCATCGCGTCCGCGTGCGGGGGCGGCCACCACGGATAGGGCGGCCTGATGCCCAGCACCTCGCTCGACGCATATCCGGTGATCTCGCACCAGCGGGGAGTCACGTGCAGGACCTCGCCGTCGGCGCCCGCCGTGATGACCCCTTCCCGCAGCGAGGCGAGCACGGCGCGCACGTAGTCGCGTTCGTCGCGCAACCGCTGATCGGCCGCGTCCATGGCCTCGCCGGCCCGCAGGAACAGCAGGTAGAGCGAGACGATCACCATCGCGGTCGCGGCCGTCACCGCGACACCCGCGTCTATCGGGATCGGCGTGTGCCCGGCGGCCGTCAGCAGCACGGCGCCGACCAGGATGGCGGTGACCGCCGGGGCCAGTCGGCGCATCGCCCGGCCGCCCGGGCCCCGCCCCGCGAAGACGTGGCCGGGTGGGCGCTCCGGACGGCACACGACGATGCCGACACCCAGCGCCAGCAGGCCGAGCCCGGCGAAGGGCGACGTGCCGGGCAGCTGTGGGCTGCCTCGCATGATGTATCTCGCCCCGTACAGGCCGCCGAGTACCACGGTGGCGCCGACGAGTGGGGTGGCCGAGAGGATCAGGCGCCCCACGCGTATCCGGGCCATCCCGTTGTCGAGCCAGGCGAGGGAGATCCCGACGAGCAGCAGGCCGACGGCCATGTGCACGGACGGGCGGCCCGGCACCGCGCTGACGGCCCACCGCGAGGCCAGCTGGGGGAAGAGAAGCCGGTCGACGACGACGAGGCCGGTGACGTACTCGAAAAGTACAATTGCCGTGATCGCGGCAACCAGCCCACCGGCCGCCCTGCCCGCGCGGTGGCGCGGCGACCGTCTGTCCCCGGGCGCGACGAGCAGCAGGCCGGCGCCGGCCAGGATGAGCTCCGTCGCCGTCAGCGGCGTCACAGGCGGCCAACCGGGGAACCCGCCGGTCAGCGTCTTCACCCGGCAGGCGTACCCGCCGAGGCCGACGACGAGGCCGACGACGACGGGCACGGCCGCCGAGCCACGAGCGATCCGCTGCGCCGCCCGGCTCGAGCCCTCCGAACCGCAGGTCACCATATGCTAACTATCTGCTTTTCTCGTCTATAGCGGGTTTAAGCTGGAGAAAAGCCATGTCTTGATCATGTGACAGCCAAGGAGTTCCGGTGGGCACGTCCTCGGTGATCCCCGCGCTGCCCTCGGGCGGGCGGTAGTGACCACCGTCCTGGTGGTGGACGATCGCGCGATCAACCGCGAGGTCGCCCGCATGGCGCTCGAGGACGGGGGATACGACGTCGTCGAGGCGACCAACGGGCACGAAGGCCTGCGACTCGCCGCGTCGGGCCACCCCGACGTCATCCTGACCGACATGCTCATGCCGGGCATAGACGGGTACCAGTTCGCGCAGGCGCTGCGCCGCGACCCGGTGACCGCCGAGATCCCGCTGCTGATCTACACGGCGAACTACAGCCGTGAGGAGGTCGGGCCGCTTGCCGAGACGATCGGGGTGAGCCGGATCCTGGAGAAGTCGGCAACCCCGCGCGAACTGCTCGACGCCGTCGCCGAAACACTGCGCGCGTCCCCGCCGGCGCCCGCCGACACGCCGGCGGCGCAGACCGCGCGGCACATCGACGTCCTGAACGCGAAGCTGCTCGAGAAGGCCGGCGCCCTCGACGAGAGCGAGGCCCGCTTCGCGGCCATGGCGGACGCGTCCCCGATCGGCATCATCATCACCGATCGGCGTGGATGGGCGACGTACGCGAATCCGGGGGCGAGCGAGATCACCGGGTGGCTCGGCGAGAACCTGCTCGGCGACGGGTGGCTGGCCTGCTTGGGCAGCGACGTGCAGGCAGCCCTGATAGCCGTGGACGGACACGCGGCGCCCGAGGGCCGCCGGTGCGGCCGCCGCCTCGCCCACCCCGACGGCCGGGACCGGCACCTCACGCTGCTGGCGCGGGAGATAGTCGGCGCGGACGGCGCCGCCACCGGATCGGTGGTCACCCTCGACGACGTCACCGCCATGGTCGAAGCCGAGGAGCGCCGCCGGACCGACGACCTGGAACGTGCCGCGGAGACGCGGCGCCAGGCCACCGCCCGCTTCGACAGCCTCGCCCGGCTGGCCGGCGGGGTCGCCCACGACTTCAACAACCTTCTCAACATCATCCTGTCGTTCGGCGACTTCATCGACGAATCCCTGGACGAGGTCGACGGCGCCCCGCTCACCCACGAGTGTGCCGAGGGAATGCGCCACGACGTCGATCGCATCCGCCAGGCTGGCCGGCGTGCCGCCGAGCTGACCCATCAGCTGCTCACCTTCGGCGGCAAGGAGGTCACCAACCCGGTCAGCGTCGACCTCAACGACGTCGTGCGCGACGCCCTCGACGCGCTGCCCGCCCCGGCCGACCAGCCCGTCGCGATCACCACGAGCCTGGCCGCGGACCTGCACGCCGTGCGGGCGGACGCCGGCCAGATGCGGCAGGCGCTGCTCAGCCTCGTCACCAACGCCTACGAGGCGATGCCCTTGGGCGGCCGGCTCGACATCGCCACCGAGAACACCGACGGGACGGACCACGACATCGGTACGGGCGCCCAGGTCCGCCTGCGCGTCACCGACACCGGGCACGGCATGTCCCCGGAGGTCCTCCAGCAGGCCATGGAGCCGTTCTTCACCACGAAACCGAAAGGCGACGGCCCGGGCCTCGGGCTCGCCACCGCCTACGGCATCGTCCGGCAGTCCGGCGGCCGGCTCGTCATCGAGTCCGAGCCGGGACTGGGCACGACCGTCCACCTGAACCTGCCCGCCGCCCGTCCCAGCGCCGCGCCGGCGTCACCGGCGGTCACCTGCCCGGGCCCTGCGGACCGGACGATTCTCGTGGCCGAGGACGAGGCCGGCCTGCGCGAGGTCATCGTCCGGGTGCTGCGCCGGGCGGGTTTCGGCGTGCTGCCGGCCGCCGACGGCCGGGAGGCGCAGACCGTCGCGGAGCAGTACGACGGCCCCATCCACGCCCTCGTGACCGACGTCGTCATGCCCACGGTGAACGGCCGTCAGCTCGCCGCCGGGCTGGCCGTCACTCGGCCGGACACCCCGGTCCTGTTCATGTCCGGGTACGCGGAGCCCCTGATGAACGAGCAGGGCTTGATCGACGCCGACGTCACCGTGCTGAACAAGCCCTTCACCCACGAGGAACTGCTCGCCGCGGTGCGGGCCACGCTCGCCGTACGCGGCTGACGGCCGTTCTCGACCCCGCCGTTCGGCCCGATCACCCCATTTCTGGCTGAAAACGCTCAGCGACGCGGCGGATGGACCGAACAGGTGAATGACGCATGCCCGGCGCCGGCGAGATCCCGGATCGGGCACGACCGACCACGTTCCCACCCTGCCCTCGGAGCATCGATGGTTCCCACCGAACACGGGTCACTGCTGCTACGCCCGATGGTGGCCGTCTGCGAACGGCTGCACACCGGCATGCGCCTGCTCGTGCTCGTCCTGGTCCTGCTCGTTCCCGGCGCCCTGGCCACCGCGATGTACACGGTGGTCCGCGGCGGCCAGATCAGCTTCAGCGCGGCCGAACGCGACGGAGCGGACGCCGTCCGGCCGATGCTGCTCGCGCTCGCCGACACCGTCGCCGGCCAGACGCCGGACCTGGCCGCCGCCCGCCGGGCCGCCACCGACCGGCCCGCCCTCGGCCTCGGCAAATTCGTCGCCGCGCTGCCCGAGCTCGGCGACGGCTACCCCGCGCGGCGGCTCGCCCTCGCCGAGGCGCTGGCCGCGATGATCAAGGAAGCCGGCAACACCTCGAACCTGATCCTCGACCCGGACCTCGACTCGTTCTACGTGATGGACGCGCAGATCGTCCAGCTGCCCAAGACCCTCGTCGCGGCCGCCCAGGCGGCGAGCCCGGCGGGCGGCGGCCAGCGGGCACGGCTGGCCGCGCGCGCGGTGGTGGCCGGCAACCTGGCCTCGGTGGCGGACAACGTCGGCGGCGACCTCGACACTGCGGCTCGCAACACCAAGCTGGCCGGTCTCCAGTCCCGGCTGGCCGCGGTGCAGGGCGTCCGGGACGCGGCGACCGCCCTGGCCGGGACCATCACCGCCGCCCTCGACTCGCCGGCCGGCGCCGGCCCGGCAGCCGTCGGCGCGGCGGCCAGGGCCGCGATCGCCCCGCTCTCCGGCGCCCTCGCCGACCTGCTCGACGCCCGGATCCGCGCCTACGACCGGGAACGCTCCGTGGTGCTGAGCGCTGCCGTCGGCGGCTTCCTGCTCGCCGGGTGGTTCGCTACGGCCGCGGTCCGGAGCACCACCCACGACGTACGGCGTACCGTGCTCGCCGTCACCGCGATCGCCGAGGGCGAGCTCGGCGAACACCGGTTGCCGGACGGCCGCGACGAGCTCGGCGACATCGGCCGTGCCCTGGCCGTGGCCCGCGACCGGCTGCGCCGGCAGGACGACGACCTGCGCAGCGCCCAGACGGCCCGCGAGCATCAGCTGCGCGCGACCTTCCTGCACCAGCGGCAGGTCGAGGTGCAGTTCCGCAAGCGCACGCAGGCGGTCATCGACGAATCCACCGGGGTCATCGCCACAGAGCTTCGCCAGATCACCGACCACGTCACCCACGTCCGCGATGCGGCCGGCGTCATCGACTCCAGCATCGCCACCACCGACGCCGCCACCGCCGCCGTGGTCGAGCAGGCCCGGCAGGCCGAACAAGTGATCAACTCGCTCGAGCGGAGCCTGCGCCGGGTAGCGGCGACCGCGGTCATGATCACCGGCATCGCCGGGCAGACCCGGCTGCTCGCGCTCAACGCCACCATCGAGGCGGCCCGGGCCGGGGACGTCGGCCAGGGCTTCACGGTGGTCGCCGACGAGGTCAAGGAGCTGGCCAACAACACGGCCGACTCCACCGAGCAGATCACCGCCACCATCGACGACCTGGAGCGCGCGACCGCGGAGATGGCCCGCACGATCACCACGATGATCGAGGGGATCGCCAGCGTCGGCCACGCCACCGACTCCCTGCGCATGGTCGCCGCCGACCAGGACGCCCTGGTCGGCGAGCTTTCCGGGCAGATGCAGGAAACCCTCGGCCGGGTCGAGCAGATGTCCGACCTGGCCGCCCGGCTCGAACGTCGCCAGCACGACCGGATCGCCGCATCCGGCACCGCCCGGCTGACCGTGCCCGGCAAGCCGACGGCCCAGGTCAGCATCATCAACATCAGCTCCGGTGGGCTGCGGTGCGCCGCTCCGCCGGAGCTGGCCCTGCGCGAGGGCGACATGGTCTCGGTCGACCTGGAACGCGACGGCGAGCAGGTCGCCGTGCACGCCATGGTGGTCAACTTCGCCGACGGGGACGACACCGACGAGACGGAGATCGGCTTGCAGTTCCTCATCACCGACGACGCCCTCAACGACCGGCTGTCGGCCTACGTGAAGGCGCTGCTGGAAGGCTCCTGACCGATCGGCGGGCTTTCGACGTACGCGCGGACGGCTACCGTACGATGATGACCTCGCTGGGCTCGCGCCGGGGCGTGGCGGGCGGGGGCTCGTGCGAGACGGGGTAGCCGAGCCGGACCACCAGGTACGGTTCGCCGACGTCGGCGAGCAGGCCGCGCAGCAGGTGCCGGGGCCACTCGACCTCGATGGCGTCGCTCAGCGGCGCGGTGGCCAGCCCGTCCGCGGTCGCGAGCAGCAGCAGCGCCGACAGGGCCTCGCCGCCGCGCAGCAGGTTCGCCGGCTGGTCGTCGTCGCCGAACAGGATGACGAACGCCGCGCCCTGGTCGTGGGCGGCGCCCGCGGCGAGCCCGGCGGACGAGTCCGGGGCGAAGTCGCGCACCGGCACCCGGCGAAGCTCCGGTCGTACCGCGGTGGCCGGCGGCACGCCGTCGCCCGCGGACGCGGGCCGGCTGGTCCAGTGGTGCAGCTCTGCGCGGTAGGCGGGGTCGTCGAGTTCGGCGCCGCCGGCCAGCTCGGCGGAGATGGCCAGCATGACGACCTGGTCGGGCCGCAGAACGTGCAGGTAGGCGCCCTGGTGCTCGACGAGGCGGCGCAGCGTGGTCAGCTCGGCCTCGGTGACCTCCCGCTCGCCGAAGGCGCGGCGGTCGGTACGGCGGAGGGGGATCGCGGCGGCCATCCGCTGTGCCTGCGGGTCCGGAGACACGGACGCGCCGAGCCGGATGCGGGCGAGCAGGCCGGGGCGGGCGTCGTCGGGGAACCGCTCGACGGTCGCGTGCCAGCCGTCGGCGGCCAGCGCCGTCCGGGCGTGGTGCAGGGCGGCGCCGCAGCTGAGGATGAGCAGGCGGCCCTCGGGGTCGGTGCTGTCCAGCTTCCGGGTCGGGTCAGCGTGCAGTTCCATGGTGTCGCCGTCGATCCGCCACGTCCACGGCTGGGTGTTGAAGACCGACGGAGCGTGCAGCGAGGCGCGTGCGGCCTGGTCGAGTGCGAGCATGGGGAGAACCTCCGGTCCTTCTCTGTCTGTCTCCACCGTGCCGGTTGCCGGCGGGCGGATTCAGGGCCGAAGGTCCCGGTGTCACGTGGCGAGCGGCACCCGGTCCACGCCGGTGGGAGGACCTTCGGCCCTTGGTGTTCGGGCCTCGCGGCGGTAGGAAGGGCCTTATGATCCGTGTGTTCCTTCTCGACGACCATGAAGTCGTCCGGCGTGGCCTGGTCGATCTGTTGCAGGCCGGCGGTGACATCGAGGTGGTCGGGGAGTCGGGGTCGGCGCAGGAGGCGAGTCGGCGGATTCCGGCGTTGCGGCCTGATGTGGCGGTGCTGGACGCCCGGTTGCCCGACGGTAACGGTATTGATGTGTGTCGGGATGTGCGGGCTGTCGATTCGTCGATCAAGGGGTTGATTCTGACCTCGTATGAGGATGACGAGGCGTTGTTCGCGGCGATCATGGCGGGTGCGTCGGGGTATGTGTTGAAGCAGATTCGTGGGACGGATCTGGTTGATGCGGTGCGGCGGGTGGCGGCGGGGCAGTCGTTGTTGGATCCGCAGGTGACGCAGCGGGTGTTGGAGCGTATTCGTAACGGGGTGGAGCAGCCTCGTGAGTTGGCGGCGTTGACGGAGCAGGAGCGCAAGATTTTGGAGTATGTGGCGGAGGGTCTGACGAATCGGGAGATTGCGGGTCGGATGTTCCTGGCGGAGAAGACGGTGAAGAACTACGTGTCGAGTCTGCTGGCCAAGCTTGGTCTTGAGCGGCGTACGCAGGCCGCGGTTCTGGCCACCCGCCTGCTCGGCGACCACTCGCACTGACCCCGGCCCGGCCCCCAGCAGGAGAAACGGCGGTTTCCGGTCGCGGCGAGCCGGGAGGATTTATGGTCGGGTAGCGCTGTTCCCGGCGCCCGCCAGCCAAGGAGGTCGCCCATGCCGGCCGGGCATGAGGATGTCGCGAGCCTGCTGCTGGAGGCGGCGAAGTTCCGCGCCCTGTTGGAGGCCGCGCCGGTCGCGATCGTGGGTGTCGACGCGCTGGGGCGCATCGCGCTGGTCAACGAGCAGGCGGAGCGGTTGTTCGGCTACCGGCGCGACGAGTTGGTCGGCCAGCCGATGGAGATCCTTGTGCCGGAGGCCAAGCGCGACGGGCATCCGGGACGCCGCCGAGGGTACCTGGCCGATCTGGCGCCGCGGCCGATGGGCGCGGGAACGCCGCTGGCGGCCCGCCGCAAGGACGGCAGCCAGTTCCCCGCCGAGATCTCCCTGTCGGCGATCGACACCGAGGACGGCGTGCTGGTGTCGGCCGCGATCCGGGACGTGACCGAGCAGCGCCGCGCCGCGGAGGCCCGCAACCGGCTGGCCTCGATCGTGCAGTCCTCGCACGACGCCATCATGGGCAAGACCCGCGACGGCATCATCACCAGCTGGAATCCGGGCGCGGAACGGCTGTACGGGTACTCGGCCGCGGAGATCGTGGGCCGCCGCGCGGAGGTGCTGTTCCCGCCGGAGCAGCGGGCGGCGGAGGCGGACTTGCTGCGCCGGATCGGTCGCGGCGAGCGGGTGCAGCAGTACCAGACCGAGCGCCTGTGCAAGGACGGCAGCACGGTGACCGTGTCGCTGACGATGTCCCCGATCGCGGACGCGTCCGGCGCCATCGTGGGCGTGGCGTCCGTGTCCCGCGACGTCACGGAGCTGCAGCAGGCCGAGGTCAAGTTCCGCGGCCTGTTGGAGGCAGCGCCGGACGCCATCGTGGGGGTCGACGCGCACGGGCTGATGGCGCTGGTCAACGCGCAGGCCGAGCGGCTGTTCGGCTACCCGCGGCAGGAACTCCTGGGCCAGCCGGTGGAGATCCTGATCCCCGAGTACGCCCGGGACGTGCACCCCGGCCACCGGATCCGCTACCTCAGGGACCCGGCGCCGCGGCCGATGGGCGCCGGCATGCAGCTGGCGGGCCTGCGCAAGGACGGCACCGAGTTCCCCGCCGAGATCAGCCTGTCCGCCCTGGACACCGAGGACGGCATCGTCGTCTCCGCGGCGATCCGCGACGTCACCGACCGGCTCGAGGTTCAGGCGGAGCGCGAACGTCTCAAGGCCGCGGCCGAACGCGAACGCCTCGAAGCCCAGCTGCACCAGTCCCAGCGGCTGGAGAGCCTCGGCCAGCTCGCCGGCGGCGTGGCTCACGACTTCAACAACCTGCTCGCCGTGATGCTCAACTACACCACCTTCGTGGCCGAGCGGGTCGCCGACGCCGTTGCGGCCGGCGGCGAGGAATGGCGGGCGGCCAGCCGCGACATCGGCCAGATCCTGCGGGCGGGTGAACGGGCCACCGAGCTGACCCACCAGCTGCTCGCGTTCGGCCGCCGCGAGGTCGTGCGCCCCCAGATCCTCAACCTCAACACCGTGGTCGCCGAGGTCGAGCAGCTGTTGCGCCGCACCCTGGGCGAACACATCACGCTGCATATCAGCCTCGCCGGCGACCTGTGGCCGGTGCTCGCCGACCCCGGCCAGATCGAGCAGGTCCTGGTCAACCTCGCCGTCAACGCCCGCGACGCCATGCCCGACGGCGGCACGCTGAGCATCGCCACCATCAACCGCACCCTGGACGACGAGGCGACCCGTCCCGGCGTGCGACCGGGCCGGTACGTGGACGTCGTGGTCGCCGACACCGGCGCCGGCATCCCGCCGGAGATCGTGGAACGGGTCTTCGAGCCCTTCTACACCACCAAACCCAAGGGCGAGGGCTCCGGGCTCGGCCTGGCGACCGTCTACGGCATCATCACCCAGGCCGGCGGCCACGCCGACATCCGCTCGACCCTCGGCGCCGGCACCACGTTCAGCGCGCTGCTGCCGGTCACCGACCGGACCGACGCCCCGGCGACGGCCGCCGCGCCGGCGGCCACGCGCCAGCTCAGCCACGGCGGCGAGATCATCCTCGTCGTCGAGGACGAGGAGGCGCTTCGCGAGGTCACCCGCCGCATCCTGACCCGCAACGGCTACCACGTTCTGACGGCCGACAGCGGGCCGGAGGCGATCAAGATCGCCGAGCACGCCGACCACCACATCGATCTGCTGCTCACCGACGTGATCATGCCGCGCATGCTCGGCAAGGAGCTGGCCACCAACATCGAGGCGCTGCTGCCCGGCGTCCGGGTCCTCTACATGTCCGGATACGCCCAGCCCGTGCTCGCCTCCCAAGGCACCCTCGACCCCGGCGTCATCCTGGTGGAGAAGCCGTTCTCCGAGGCGGCCCTCCTGCAGCGGGTGCGCGAGGTGCTCGACGCCACCGAAACCGCCTGACCCGCCGCCTCTTCCGGCGGCGGTCGGACGACTTCGGCCAGCGCTGTGCGACCGTCATCCCGGACGGCCCGGTAGCGCGAACCAGAAGAAGCCGTGCCCGACGATGCCGATCTCGTAAACGCCGGAGACCGGAATACGGGGGAATTCGGCGCCGCCGGTCAACTCCCGCGGAACGGTTTCCGCATAGTCGGGCAGCGACAGCGCGGTGGTCTGCGTGTTCTGCGCGAAGTTGAACAGGCAGAGAACCCGGTCGCCGTCGCCGCGGACGAATGCCAGGATCGCCGGATTGCTCGACCGCACAATGCGAAACTCGGGGCTGATCAACGCCGCGCAGCCATTCCGGGTCTCGAGCAGCCGGGTGATGGTCTGCAACAGCGACGACCGGGTCCGCAGTTGGCTCTCGACGTTGATCGCCAGATAGCCGTACGCAGACTCATGGATCAGCGGAGCGGACAGGTTCTCCGGAGGCGCGACGGAGAATCCGCCGTTGCGGTCCGGCGTCCACTGCATCGGCGTCTTGATCGCCAGAGCGCCAGGCAACGACAGATTCTCGCCCATTCCGATCTCGTCGCCGTAGTAAAGGATCGGCACCCCCGGCATGGACAGCAGCAGGGCGAACGCCAGCTCCAGCCGGTTACGGTCGTCGTCCAGCAGATTCGCCATTCGGCGGCGGATGCCGGACGCGCCGCGCATCCGCTCCAGATAGGCGTGCTCGTGTATCAGATCGGCCTGCTCCTGCGCCGGCAGCAGCCCCAGGGCCATCTCGTCGCCGTTGCGCAGGAACACCGCCCAATGGCGATCGCCGCGCACCGTGCGCATCCTCGACAGCACCGTCGAGACCGGACCGTGTGCGCCACGTCGCAGGGCCAGCAGCAGGCTCGGCATGAGAGACGCGTACATCGCGAGGTGGCACTCCGGCTCGTCGTCCGTGCCGAAGTAAGAGTCCGCGTCCTCGGGCCACGCGTCGCTCCAGGCCACCAGGACGCGGTTGGGGTAGGTCGCGTCCATCCAGGACCGGGTCGTCCGCAGGTAGGCGTGGGTCTCGTCGATGCCCTTGCTCGCCGTCCCCGTGCGTTCGAACAGGTAGGGCGCCGCGAGCAGGCGCAGGCCGTCGACGCCCTGCCCGAGCCAGAAGCCCATGACCTCGCGCATGGCGGAGCGCACCCGCGGCGCGTCGTAGTTCAGGTCCGGCTCGTGCGGGGTGTACCGGTGCCAGTAGTACTGGCCACGCACCGGGTCGTAGGTCCAGCCGCCGCCGCTGCTGCCGAGCGGTTCGGCCGCTCCCGCGTACTCGTCGCCCCGCTCGCTCCACACGTAGAAGTCGCCGTAGGGCCCGTCGGGATCCCGCCGGGACTCGAGGAACCAGGGATGCTGGTCGCTCGTGTGGTTCAGCACCAGGTCGAGGATCACCCGCATGCCCCGCCGGTGTGCCAGGCTCAGCAGTTCCAGCAGGTGCGACGGCTGGCCGAGGCCGGCGTCGATGCTCCGGAAGTCGGAGGTGTCGTGCCCGTCGCCGCGCCGCGGGGAGGCCATGATCGGCGTGAGCAGCAGGCAGTCCACGCCGAGCCGCCGCAGGTAGTCCAGCTTGTCGGCCACGCCGCGCAGGTCGCCGTGGCCGTCGCCGTCGGAGTCGTAGAAGGACCGCACGTGCAGCTCGTAGAAGATGCTGCCGGCCACCCAGGCCAGGTCGGGCGGGCCGGCAGGCGCGGCGGGCTCGTTGTCGAGTTCGTCGTGCGGGGCCACACGGCGGCCGGACACCGCCTGGCGCGCCCGGGCGACGACCCGGTCGTCCTCGTCGCGCTCCAGCTCCTCCAGCGTCTCGACGCCGGCGGTGAGCTCCGCCCGTGTCCGGTCGTCGCGCTGCAGCCAGGTGCTCAGCTCGTCGACGGCCAGGACCCGGGCCGAGGCCAGGCCGCTGCGGGTGAGCAGCAGCAGGTCGCGCGGGATCAGCTCGGGCCGCCGCGGCGCGTTGCTGAGGATGAGGTCGCCGACGCCGGCCGCGCGCATCTGCGGGGTCTGCGTGCGCTCGCCGTGGACCATCCGCGCCGCCGCGTACTCGAAGGCCTCCCGCACGCTGATGATGCCGTTGCCGTCGCTGTCGGCGGCCCCGGTACGCAGGCCCTCCAGGAACGGCCCGCTGAAGGCCGAGGGGAGCGCGTGCTGCTTGTATCCCTCGCCCTCGTGCGCCAGCTCCGTCGCGCCGGCCGAGACGACGACGATGCGGCTGCGGTCGGCGCGCTGCTTGAGGTCGGCGAACGCGCCCGCGTGGCAGCAGTCCAGGATCAGCACGACCTGGCCGGCGCGGCACTCGTCGACCCAACGCCGGAGCTCGTCGGTCGGCACCGAGGTCGGCGGCAGCCGTTGTGGATCGGTCGTGGTGGCCGTCAGGTACAGCCGCCGACCGTCCTGCAGCTCGCCGTGGCCGGAGTAGTAGAGCAGCAGGAAGTCGCTCGGATCGGCCTCGCTCAGGAAGTCGTAGATCTTGTCCTGCAGCGTCCGGGAGTCGTCGTTGAGCACGATATCGACGTCGTCGAAGGCGCCGAGCTGGGGATCCTCGAGCAGCTCCGCCCAGTCCTTGACATCGATCGGCGGGGAGTCGAGGTCGGGCAGCTCGTCGTGCTCATACGCGCCGACGCCGACCAGCAGGGCGCGTTTCACGCTGTGGTCCCACTCGGCGCGGGCGCCGCGGGTGGTCCCGCCCTCAATCGAGGCTCTTCTCCTGCTCGGCGGGGACGGCTCGCGCCGGCGGCATCGAGCTGAGCAGCTCCACGAGGCCCTTTTCGGAGACGTTCTCGGCGTCGATCCTGGTGCCGTCGGCCAGGGTGATCTGAAGGCGTTTCCCCTTATGCCTTTCCTGGAAGCGCTTGATGATTTCGCCGAGGTGCTTGATATCGGCCTTTGCCCGCATCGCAGTCGGATAGCTGAACACGGTGAGGGCGAGCGCGCCGACGATGATATTGCCGGAGTTTCGAGTGCCCTCGACGGGAGGTCCGATCAGCTCAGTCGCCTCGACGCCGGTCACCTCATTGAGATCGTCTTTCAGGTCGCGCGTTCTCTCGGCCAATTCCTCATCCGAGATCGGCGATCGCGAGATGACGTGTAGGAGCAGATCACCGTCCACGCCAGCCATCATGGCCTACCGTGGGGCGGCTGGCAAGGATTACGCGCCCCGCGCCGGGCCGGCGAAGATCCCGCCTTTCCGGACCGGGGGCCGGCCGGACACGACGACAGTGGAGCGGTGTCCAAAGTCAACTTTCGACCAATTCCGGGTGGAGGGGTGGAGGGTGGACGGCGCGCCTCGATCACTCGAAGTGGTGAATCGCCCGCGGCATCGCGGCACAAGTAATAAAGTGGACTTCTCAGGATGATCTGGAGGTCACGTGTCCGTTGTCATGATTCTGCGCGTCAAGGCCGACCCGAATTCCCTCGAACGGTTCGCCAACGCCAACGCCGAAGTGATGGAGGGCGTCGCCCGCGCCGGCCGGGAGGCCGGGGCCGTCCGGCACATGTTCGCGGGCGGCGACGGCGAGGTGCTCGTCATCGACGAGTGGCCGGACGAGGCGGCGTTCCAGAAGTTCTTCGACAGCCAATCCGACATCCCGCGGATCATGCAGGCGGCCGGCGTCCAGAGCGAGCCGCAGATCTCCTTCTACCGAAAGCTCGACACGCCCGACGCGTTCTAGCCTCGGCAAGGCGGCTCCTGCGCCGCGACGCGCAGGAGCCGCGTGCCCGCTCAGGGCGCGACGAAAGGCAGCGGGATGTCCAGCCGCACGTCGGGCAGGTCCGCGGCCGGCCAGGCGACCACCAGGGCTAGGACGTCGTCGTCCGGGCGGCTCAGCAGGAACTCGGCGGTGCCGCGGTAGGCGCCGGCGCCGCTGGCCGACTGGCCTTCCAGGACCGGGAGCCAGGCCCCGCCGCCGTCGCCCACCACCGCGACGGAGGCGCCCGGCCCGACCGGAGCGTCGAAACCGCCGAACGAGCCGCCCCCCGGGTCGAGTTCGGCGGCCGCGACGGCGTCCGCCACGTGCTCCTCGGCCACGCTGAGGACTTCCATGGACAGCGCCGGGCCGACCGCGGTCAGGCGCGTCAGCACCACGACGGCACGATCGCCGCGGCTGAGCACGCGCGGCCCGGCGACGATGCGGCCGGCCTCGGGGGCCACGTCCCCGGGCGGGAAGGCGGCGAAGCTGCGGATCCGCAGCTTCGGCGCGCGCAGGGCGTCCAGCGGCGCCCGCCAGATCGAGACGGTGTCGCGCTCGACGGTGGCCCGGTCCGGCAGAGTGAGACCGACGACCGTCTCCGGGAATCCGATCTCCGGCCAGGCCAGGACGAGCGACACGTGGTCGAACAGCGGCGGGAGGTCGAGCACCGTACGCAGGCTCGGCCCGAGCGTGCCCCCGGCGGCGTCGCCGCTGTTCGACGAGAGGGACCCGAACTCCCAGTGTGGCTGACCGTCGTGATCGAGCCACCCGACACGCAGGTCCGTGCCCTCGTCGAAACGCGGCAGCAGCCGGCGCGGCGAGGCGGGCGCCACGCCGCGGCCCGCGCGGATGTCGGCCTGCCGCTCGGTGGCGCTGCGCCGGTCCAGCGGGCGGCGCGCCAGCAGCTCGACCTCGAGCCCCCTCGGGCGGGAGACGGCCCGCACCACGCCGACCGACAGCTCCGGTCGCTCGACCACCAACCCGCCCCGGTGTGCCAGCACACCGAGCGTCTCCGACTCGGCCACCCCACGAGCGTGCCACAAAACGGTCCCCGAGCCGCCGCGGCGGGCGCCGGACCGGCCCACGATCGGGGCCGCCACGACGTGGCTCTTGACATTGCGCGGCTTTTGGCGGCTTCTTGGCGTACGAGGCAGTTAATGTGGATCTTGTCCGGTCTTCCAGGGCCGGCGGGAAAGGGGAGCGGACGATGCGGATCAGTGACGTACTCCGGGTCAAAGGCGACCAGGTCGTGACCGTGACACCGGACACCGACGTGGAGCGTCTCCTGGCCGTCCTCGCCGAGCACCGGATCGGCGCGGTGATCGTCTCCCGGGACGGCAAGCGGGTCGACGGGATCGTCAGTGAGCGGGACGTCGTGCGGGCCCTCGCCGCGCGCGGCGCCGGCGTGCTGGGCGAACCGGTCTCCGCGATCCACACCACGCAGGTGCACACGGTCGCGCCGGACGCGCCGATCGAGGACGTCGAGCGGCTGATGACCGAGCGGCGCTTCCGGCACGTGCCGGTGGTGGTCGGCGGCGTACTGCACGGCGTGGTGAGCATCGGCGACGTCGTCAAGAACCGCATCGACGAGTTGGAGGCCGAGCGCAGCAGCCTCGCCGGGTACATCACCGGCGAGCGCGACCACCCTTAAACCCTCAGGCGTACGCGTGCAGGCCCGCGATCAGCGCGGCCAGTCCGGCCTCGGCGTCGGCGAAGAGCATCGCGGTCTTCGGGTCGGCGTAGAGCTCAGGCTCAGTGTGAAGACGGTCAGGTCGGCCATCAGCAGCGGGCTCACGAGCGGATCTCCTTTCCGGCGCCGAGCTGGTCGAACGCCTCGCGGACCTGCGGATGGACCAGCTCACCGCCGTGCGCCACGATCACCGCGGCCAGGATCTCGTCGCCACGATCCGGCGCCGGGGCGCCGCCCGGCATCAGCACGGCGAGCACGGCGAGCACATTGCGGGCGTACGAGGTGGACGCGGCCTGCGGCATCGACGAGGGCAGTCGGCCGGCGCCAAGAACGGTGACGCCCTCGCTGGTGACGATCGTCTTGTCCGGCACCGATCCGTCCACGTTGCCGCCGAGCGGCCCGGCGGCCAGGTCCACCACGACCGCGCCGGGTCGCAGGGCGGCCAGCGCGGCGGCGGTCACCAGCACCGGCGGTCGGCGCCCCGGCACCTGGGCCGTCGTGATCACCACGTCGAAGCGGGGTATCGCCTCCTGAAGGGCCTGCTGCTGGGCGGCCGACTCGGCGGCGGTGAGGGCCCGCGCGTACCCGCCCTCGGCCGCCGCGGACGCCGTGCCCACGTCGAGCACGGCCGCGCCGGTCGAGGCGATGTCGGCCCGTGCCGCCTCGCGCACGTCGTACCCGGTGACCAGCGCGCCCAGCCG
>Ga0307508_10002598_pt1 | contig 19000 bp, 21 predicted proteins | sample 9_EM_MG_FD_203089 | JGI IMG/M metagenome (GOLD analysis project Ga0307508, IMG submission 203089) | Populus trichocarpa ectomycorrhiza microbial communities from riparian zone in the Pacific Northwest, United States - 9_EM | ecosystem: Host-associated > Plants > Roots > Unclassified | place... | reverse complement strand
CCAGCCCCTGCATCCCTCCGATCGCCTAACTATGAAGAAAACCCTCCTACTGGGAAAAAACTTCATAGTTAATACGGCTGGTGATTGGCCCTCTATTCAGCCCTCTGAGATGGGGTAAATATACTGTCGGAGCATGGCGATCCCGAACCCTTCGGCAGTCGGAAATCAATCAGAGGTGATCAGAAGACGGGTTGATGCTACCATGCTGGTGTAGCAGTACGAGAGCCGGTCAAAAGCAGTTGGATCTTGCTTCCCGGTCACCCACGCCTCGCCACTGTAAAAGATTTCGGTTTGTCCAATGGGGATTACAACAAGGATGTTTGGATGCTCGTTGAAGTGGTGTGAATGAAGTCCTCCGTCCCCTTCATCCTACTACCATTGACAGTCCAAAGGCCTGTGCACTTTGGAAGGGCGTCAATCTAGCTCTCGGTGAGCCGGTAGTCCCTCGGAGCGTCTGGGTTCTTGTGATGAAACTCTCGAAGTTTCTCCTGACCTCCTACTGAGATGTTGTCGAATGGCTCCTCAGTCCAATCCCGATGGTCGGGGTAGTCGAGCCATCGGACAAGGTATAGGACGCGGCGTCCTCGCTTGGTGCTGCCAAGAACCTCATTGACATCGTATTCCTCGCTCTGCTCGATGTCGTCTGCCTCCTGGAGTATTTTGGATGGGTCAGGGGGCGCTTGGTGTTCGCTGGTTCGATAGGGTTCAAGCAGCGAAACATGGAAGACGTTGTGTATCTTCCATTTCCGTGGGAGTGTCAGGCGGACGGCGAGAGGGGAGACGATTATTTTGACTTGGAAGGGACCATGATATTTGTGGTCCATCTTCCAAGAGGTGCGGCGCGTTTGGATATTGCGTCCGTTGAGCATAACCAAGTCCCCTACTTGGTATACGGGGGCCTCTTTTCGACTGGGGTCGGCGTACTGGCGCATCCGCTCCTGTGCTGACTTGAGACCCTTTCGGGCCTCGTCGTGTACAGTGTGCATCCAGTGCGCGTAGACCTTGCTGGCGGGGTTGAGAATATTGACCGCCGCAGGGTTCGTGGCATTGGGGTTGAATCCGTAATTGGCGTAGAACGGAGACAGGCCCGAACTAGTAGTAACCGAGTTGTTGTAGGCGAACTCAGCCATGGGTAGCAGCGAGACCCAGTCGTTTTGCTCGTGGTTGGAGAACAAGTAGAGGTAAGCCTCGATAGTTTGGTTGAGGTGTTCGGTTTGGCCGTCCGTTTGAGCGTGAAAGGCCGTGGACATCTGGGGGCGGATGCCCGAGAGTCGGAGGAATTCTTTCCACACTTTGGAGGTGAAGCGTGAATCTCGGTCCGACACTATGCCCGATGGCAGCCCATGGTGCTGCAAGACCTCTCGTGCAAAGATCTTTGCGAGATCGCCTGCCGTCTTGCCCTCTTTCGGGAGAGGGAGGAAGTGCGCCATCTTGGAAAATCGGTCGAAGACTACCCAGAGCTGGTCGCATTCGTCGGAGATCGGTAAGTCGGTGATAAAGTCCATGGCAATCGATTGCCATAGAGCGCAGGGGAGCTCTAGAGGATGGAGGAGCCCGTAGGGGTGATGGCGTGCTGCTTTGTTCCGTTGGCATTCCAAGCAGCTCCGGACGAAGTCGATAATTCGCTCGTCCATTTTTGCCCACCAGAAGTTGCGGCGAATCAGCTCGATCGTTTTGTCCTGGCCCATATGGCCAGCGACCTTCGTGTCGTGTTCTGATTCAAGGATCCTTTGGATGAGATCCTTGTCATTGGGGACCCACAACAAACCCTTCCGGTATACCATTCCTTCCCTCAGCTCCAGAATTTCTCTCCTGGCCTTTGTGGCCGCCTGCTGCTCCTCACGAGGGAGAGCGGTAACCTCCTCGACGGCTGAGCCATCATTCGGCACTGGTCTTTCCAACGCCGCTTCCTGTTGCAAGGCCTCGAGCACCTTGCGGTACTCAGGGTCCTTTTGTCCAGCTTTCCACACAGAACCTGCAAACCCTTCGCTCTATCTCCTTGCTGGAATACCACTAAGTTGCGCTGCTGAGGAAACATAGATAGTTCCTGGGCCGGCCGCGTTGATTCTGCCCGAAAAATGGGATGGGTGCAGAATCATGGAGATTGGCTGGTCCTCACTCCCACCTTTCTCAGAGCGGTACTCCGAACGCCTGGATAGTGCGTCCGGCTTGCCGTTTTGGGAGCCGGGTCGGAAGAAGATTTTGAAGTCGATGCCGGCAAGTTCTTGTGCCCAGCGAGCTTGTCGGCGGTTGAGTACCTTAGTCGTAGTAAAGTACTCAAGGTTCTGGTGGTCTGAGAAGACCTGCACTTGGTGTACCGTGCCTTTGCAGTATCGTCTCCAGTGTTTGAAGGAATCGACGATCGCGAGGAGTTCCTTGTCGTGGATTTCGTAGTTGATTTCCGCGGGGGAGAATTTCCTCGAGTGGAAGGCGACTGGGTGTAGGCGGTTCTCGTGATCTCGTTGGGAGAGGATCGCTCCGAGGGCAAAGTCCGACGCGTCTGTCTCGACGATCACTGGCCTTTGGGGGTCGAAGTGTGCCAGGATCGGGGCAGTCGTGAATCGGTTTTTCAGCTCTTTGAATGCGAGCTCGGCCTTGGGCGTCCGTCTCCAGTCGTTGGCATTACCCTTCGTGAGCTCCTTGAGTGGTCGGGCTACTCTCGAATAGTCTTGGATAAAGCGCCGGTAAAAATTAGCAAAGCCCAAGAAGGATTGGACTTCAGTCAGGGACGAGGGGGACTTCCACTCTAGTACCGCCTCGACTTTCTCCTGAGACATCTTGATCCCTTCTCTGCCGATCAAGTATCCCAAGAATTCCACCTCGGTTTGCCGCCAGACGCACTTATCGGGGGATACGGCCAGTTTGTTCTCTCGTAGCCTTCGGAGGACTTCTTGGACGATTTTATCGTGCTCCTCAACTGTCTTTGCGTAGATGAGGAGGTCGTCCACGTAGGCGAGAAGTCCGAGGTCGAGCATGTCCCGGAAGATATGGTTCATCATATCTTGGAAGGTTGCGGGGGCGTTGCTCAAGCCAAAGGGCATGACGAGGAATTCGTATAGGCCATACCGTGTGCGAAAGGCAGTTTTCCATTCATCTCCCTCTTTGATCCGGATCAGGTGGAACCCATTCTTTAGGTCCATCTTGGTGAACCACTGGGCTCCCTGAATCCGATCGTGCAGTTCCTGCATAAGAGGAAGGGGGTACCGGTTGGGGATCATGATTCGGTTGATCCCTCGGTAGTCGACGCAGAGTCGAAGGCCCCGACCATTTGGCTTGGGGACGAAGAGGATAGGGGAGCCAGCGCTGGAGGTGGATCGCTGGATCGTCCCGGTCCTCAACATTTCCTTCAGCCATTCTCGGAGGGTTTCCAATTTGTGCTCCGAGAAGGGGTAGATCGGTCCCCAGGGGGCTGATTCTTCGGCCCTGAGGTCGATGGCGTGGTCGTAGGAGCGGTGCTCCGGAAGCGCATCGGCAGCTTCTTTTCCCATGATTCCGAGAAACTGCCGAAATTCTTCCGGTACTTGCTCCAGTGAGTCGTTGGCCGTCAAGTCTACGGCAGAGACATATGTTACACCCGAGGGTAACAAGGGAAAAAGAGACACAAGGAGAAAGGTAGCCAAACGATGAGTCACGTGACTAGAAACCCTGACGAACGTCTCGGGACCTTGGGAAGCAGTTCAGCAAGAAAAGCAGAGCTAAGGGTAACCTCGGCGGGTGATGGATCTTAGGCCAGCCCACTGGGTAGACCAGATGCACTGCCGACTCTTGTAGCCGCTGCATACGAGAACGAGATAAGGGGAGAACTAGCTTCCTGCAAGTCGCACGCCATAAGCGGGGCCCAGGTCGCCAAGACAGGTCTGGGAGAGTCTAGACGGGAGATAAGACCCGGAGTTAGGAACCTTACGGCCGAGACGAGCGGACGAAGGAATAACTCCGGAGCGGGGCCAGCGGCAAACTAGGGGGGACGGCGAACTCCGAAAAAGTTACGACCGATCCTGCCTGGGACCTCGATACGAAGCCCGCATAGTCCGAAAGACTAGCGACGGGGGGAATACGAGGTCACCGACTGTTAGCCTCCACCCTTATCGCTAGAACCGGTCAGGACCAACCTCACCCATGAGCAGAACTCTCTGAGGCCGCGCGTCTTGGAAACTGGGATCTCCGACGTGACGACTAGGCCTGGTTGCATCGAAATGTGCCAGGATCGGAGCCGTGGTGAACCGCTTCTTCAGTTCTTGGAACGCCCTTTCCGCTTCAGGGTTCCATTTCCATTCGTGCCCGGCCTCTTTTTTCGTAAGCTTCGTGAGGGGTCTTGCTATTCGGGAGTAGTCCTGGATAAATCGTCGGTAGAAGTTGGCGAACCCTAGGAACGATTGTACCTCCGTGAGAGATTTCGGCGTTTCCCAGGATAGCACCACCCTTACTTTTCCTTCCGACATCTTGATCCCGTTCCTTCCGATGATGTAGCCCAGGAATTCTACCTCCGGTACCTTCCATACACATTTCTCCGGAGAAACTGCAAGTCCGTTTTCTTGCAATCTTCCCAGGACTTCCTTGACCAGCCGGTCATGTTTTTCTTCTGTTTTGCCATATACCAGGATGTCGTCCATATGAGCCAATACCCCTACGTCCAGGATGTCGGATAGGACATGGTTCATCATATCCTGGAATGTGGAGGGGGCGTTGGTCAGTCCGAACGGCATCACATTAAACTCGAATAGCCCATATCTTGTCCAAAAGGCCGTTTTCCATTCGTCGCCTTCTCGTATGCGGATTAGGTTGAAGCCATTTTTGAGATCCAGCTTTGTGAACCACTGAGCCCCTTGGACGCGGTCCTGTAGTTCCTGCATTAGCAGTAAGGGGTACCGGTTCGGAATCGTTATTTTGTTAAGTCCCTGGTAGTCCACGCACAGCCATAGTCCTTTGCCGTTTGGTTTTGGGACAAACAAGATAGGGGATCTGGCTGGAGAGGTGGATTGTTGGATCTTTCCCGCTTTTTCCATTTCTTTAAGCCACTCCCTGAGAGCCTGTAGTTGTCATAATAGAATCGGACACGTCGGACTTTGCCATAGGAGCCATCCTGTCGCAACGGGACACGGAAAACCGCCTCCACCCAGTCGCATTTCACTCAAGAAAGGTTCACGCCAGCGGAAATCAATTACGAAATCCAGGACAAAGAGCTACTGGCGATAGTGGACGCCTTCAAATACTGGCGGCGATACTGTGAAGGGGCCAAGCACCCAGTGGAGGTTTTCTCGAACCACCAGAATCTGGAGTACTTCACCACTACCAAAGTACTCAACCGACGACAGGCGAGGTGGGCCCAAGAACTAGCAGGCATCGACTTCAAGATCTACTACCGCCCGGGGACTCAGAACAGCAAGCCGGATGCACTATCAAGGCGTTCGGAGTACCGCCCTGAGGAAGGGGGGGTAGAAAACCAGCCGATATCGACGGTTTTGAAAAAAGACCAATTCGAGGAAAGACTTACTATCCGCTCCTTCGTGGTCTCAGCAGCAAGGTTGCTGTCGCTCCCGGAACGAAGATGGAACCCAAACTTCGTGAAGGAAGTCAGGAGGGTGGCGGCTGAGGACCTGGTGTACCAACGAGCTGAAAAGGAAACGGTGCTAGGAGCACCGGAAGACCGAACGGTCGAGGAAGGAACATTGAGAATCCAGAATGGAATGTTACACCGGAAGAATAAGTTATGGGTCCCCAGCGAGCTGGTCCAGCAGATCATGGAATCGGAACATAACACCAAGGTCGCAGGAGACATGGGTCAAGACAAAACAATCGAATTGGTCCGCCAAAACTTCTGGTGGCCAAAAATGAATGAACGAATCATCGACTTCGTGAAAAGCTGCCCCGAATGCCAACAAAACAAGGCATCTCGGCACCAACCCTACGGACTGTCCTCCCCGCTGGAATTGCCATATGCACCTTGACAGTCGATAGCAATGGACTTCATCACGGAGCTCCCGACGTTGGAAGAAAGCAGCCAGTTATGGGTGGTCATCGACAGGTTCACCAAGATGGCGCACTTCCTCCCCCTAAGAGAGGATGGGAAAACGGCGACGGACCTAGCGGTCATCTTCGCAAGAGAAGTATGGAAATACCATGGGCTGCCTACTGACATTGTTTCGGACCGAGACTCCAGATTCATATCAGAAGTTTGGAAGGAGTTCTTGCAACTTTCTGGCATTTGGTCCCGAATGTCCATCGCATTTCACCCTCAAACCGACGGGCAGACCGAGCGTCTCAATCAGACGATCGAGGTCTATCTCCAAGCGTTCGTCGGAAAAGAGCAGGACGACTGGGTACACCTGCTGCCAATGGCCGAATTCCCATACAACAACTCGATCACAGCGGGTAACGGTATGTCCCCGTTCTATGCCAACTACGGCTTTCACCCGGCAGCAGCAAACCCCCCCTGCAACAGAACCCCTCAACCCTGCCAGTACGGTGTACGCCCACTGGATGCAGGATGTCCACGAAGTCTTCCGGAAAGGACTAGAGGAGGCCCAGGAACGAATGCGATGGTACACCGACCCAAGCCGGAAGCCACCCCCAGGATACCAAGTGGGAAACCTGGTCATGCTCAGCAGACACAACATTAGGACGCGCCGCCCTTCGAAGAAACTGGACGACAAAAACTATGGTCCCTTTCAGATTGAGAAAATCGTCTCCCCACTTGCTGTCCGCCTCACGCTGCCTCGGAAATGGAAGATCCACAATGTCTTCCACGTATCGCTACTCGAACCCTATCAAACCAGCGAACACCGAGCACCTCCAGACCCCTCGAAGGTATTGCGCGAACCAGACGACATCGAACAGTCGGAGGAATACGATGTCGACGAAGTTATGTCCTCAGTCGAATGCGGCCAAGGAAATAACAAACGAATTCTTTACCTCGTCAAATGGCTTGACTATCCGGAACGCAAAGACTGGACGGAAAAACCATTCGACAACTTTTCGGTAGGTGGTCTGGAGAAGCTCCGGGAGTTTCACCGACAAAACCCAGACGCGCCGAAGAACTACCAGATCACCGACGCCTAGCTGGCCCTAGAAGAGCTTGGACTCGATCGGACGAGAGCCGTAGGCCTTCGGTACTGCACACCTCTGTACGCACACCTATGGGGGAGGCAAGGAAAGGCTCCTGGGCATGAACCCTGAGCCGTGAAGGTCACTCGTTCCATGTGACCCAAGTCAGAAAAACGTCATATGCTCTCCTCTGCGAACAACCGATCTCTCCGAATGACAAGCTCGAACAGCTCCGCGCTGGGGTAATTGCCGGGGAAGACAAGGGCCTCCGGACAGGCGGCGGATCCTGGCGACAAACGGATACCTCTGTATGCACACCATTGGCTCGTTCAGCTTGCTCGGGCTTGGTCACTCCTTCCACGTGCCCCAGCCGGGGATCGCCAGGATGCGCACTGCGAAACCGGCCCCCTTGTCTCCAAGCACGCGGCTGCGCAGTGGGACACCATCGACGTAGGAGTACACACCGGCTTACTCCGAGGGCTCGGCCATCTCGACGGATTACAGAGGGTCTCGAGAGACTACATGACCTGATCCAGTGGCTGGGAGGGCTGCAGGGGAGGAGGACTGCAGTCCGTGACGCTGCAAGGAACTCAGCGTTGAAAGAACTACACCAAAGAAAAAAAGAGAAGGGCTATGTAGATCAAGGAAAATAAACGCTTCAGGACGAAGCTATGGGGAAGGGGGAGGTAGTGTTACACCTGAGAATACGTCGGGAAGAGACCAAGAGAGAAAGAGACCAAAGGAGAGGGGAGCGGAAGGTGGAAGGACTTTACTCCGGTCCTACCCACTTGGAAGTTAGCCTCGGGTTCAGAGAGTCTAGGTGGGAGATAAGAAACGGAGTAAGAGTTACAGCCGTAAGACGGACTTAGGACCTTAACTGCGGGAGGTGAGGGGAAGCTGTGGAAAAAGCAGGAAACCTTACTCCGGTTACCCCGCTGGAACGCAGGAGGACCCTGCCTCCCTTATCAACACCCCGGCCAGGACCAATGAACCCCCCCCGTGGCTCAGAGGGCCTCAGAGGAACCTTGGGCCAAGTCACCAGGTCTCACCCTGCCACCTCAGGATAAAAAGAAGGAAGAATCCCCCAAGGGAGGAAAATCCCCAGCACGAACATCCTTACCCACACAAACCACCGAAACCCACACACAAGATCTAAGATTATTCCGTTGTGAAGTATCGAAAGTAGCCTGATTACCTTTGATTCTCCACCCACTCTGGTTCTACTACAACCCCAGTGTCACAGACTTGCTGACAACTCACCCTCTGAAACTGCTCTCTTCCGTTTTTCCTTAGCCCATTGCATCACATCAGCATACTCCATTTCTTCCAGTGCCGAGCTCAGCATGCCCCCTTCCTCGATCTCCGCTAAGACGACATCTGCGATTCCTTGTCTCGTTCCACCCGTGTTCGGCTGTGTGGTCTGAATGACAGCCTGGCTCAGAGGCTGACTAGGACCTTGCTGTGTTTGCTGTCCGCTCGGACCCAGCGGTCCGACTTGCCGTCCGTAGAATCCCGGCAGTCCGACCTGCTGTCCAGCCTGTCCGTACAATCCCGGCATTCCGACCTGCTGCCCGGCGAGTTGACCGTATAAGCCTGGCATTCCTACCTGCTGTCCAGCCTGTCCGTACAAGCCCGGCATTCCAACCTGCTGTCCAACCTGCTGTCCGGTCTGTCCGTACAAGCCCGGCATTCCAACCTGCTGTCCGGCCTGCTGTCCAGCCTGTCTGTACAAGCCCGGCATTCCGATTTGCGGTCCGATTTGCTGTCCGTACACGCCCGGCCCGGCTTGTCCAGCTTGCTGTCCGGATCGAGGCTGGTACTGTGGGCGGTGGCTGTATGATGACGAATTGGACGTCCGGCTGGCATTAATTCTCTGCACGTTTTCTGCACGAATTTCTGGAGGTACTCGGGGCTTCCAACAACGTGACTCATAATGCCCCCGAGTGTCACAATTGTAACAGACAACATTTGGGTTGGTTGCTGTCCATTCTTGCCAACCGGTCTCGATAAGGTTGGCCTGGATCACCTGAGGAAGAGGTTCCGACATTCCGTAAACCAACGGTCTGACGTACGGCTGGATAGTCAGTGTGGGAGCGCTGGGCATTGCCTGAGAAATCTTCACCTGCGAAGCTAACTCCCGGAGCTCTTTCATTTTCTGTTCCAACAAGTCTTCCTTGATCTTCTGTATTTCCTTCAACTTCTCATCCAGCTTATCTCCTCTGTGCATGTCCCAACGATCATTCGTCTTCTTCTCCTGATTCTTCTCGGCGGCCCTAGCTCTTGCCTTCCATCTCTTCTCCTTTTGCCCCCTTCGCTTTCTCTTTTCCTTCATTTTCCTCTTCTGCTTGTACTTCCAGTCACCCTCACTTGAGTCAGAGGACAAAGATGAATCGGAGGAGGACTCAGTGTCTGAGTCCGAATCGGTTAAGAGGAGACTGTCCCTGTACGATGCGTCCGAGCGGGCAATGCGTCGTCCATTCGACATACAGATTTCAAAGCGTGCCCTCCCAGTCTGCGTCCATATGTCCGTCATGGCTGCCAACGAGTTCCCATGACCCTTTTCCCGAACGCCTCGACTGTGACACCTGGGTACGCGGGTACAGAGGTGGAGGTAGAGATATTCGGGGAGTCAGGTTCGATTTATTTATGCACCGCGGAATAATCTTAGGTTCGTCGTGTCGGGGTGTTTCGTGCGTGTTGTATCCAAGGATGGAAAATAGAAGGTAGTCAGAGGGGTTTTTCGTGCAGTATATATGCCCATTCTTTTTGTCACGTGGTTCCCTTCTCCCTGTCAACACGCCGGGAATCTCAGTCTCAAGACGTGTGGTCTCAGAGAGCCCTGCGCTTGGGTGTGGTTGGTCCTGACCGGTTCTAGCGATAAGGGTGGAGGTCAACAGTCGGCGACCTCGTACTCCCCCCGTCGCCAGTCTTTTCGGACTATGCGGGTTTCGTATCGAGGTCCTAGTCGGAATCGGTCGTAACTCTTCCGAAGCTCGCCATCACTCCTAGTTTGCTGCTGGCCCCGCTCGGGAGTTATTCGTTCATCCGTTCGTCTCAGCGGTAAGGTCCTAACTCCGGGTCTTATCTCCCGTCTAGACTCTCCCAGACCTGTCTCGCAACATAAGCCCCACTTATGGCGTGCGACTTGCAGGAAGCTAGTTCTGCCCTTATCTCGTTCTCGTATGCAGTGGCTACGAGAGTTGGTAGTGCGTCGAATCTACCCGGCAGGCTGGCCTAAGATCCATCACCCGCCGAGGTTACCCTCTGCTTCACCTGCTCTTGCCGAGCTGCTTTCCGAGGTCCCGAGATCCTGTCAGGGATCCCTAGTTACATGACTTACCGTTTGGCTACCTTTCCCCTTGTACTTTTTCCCTTTGTTACCCTCGGGTGTAACACTACTCCCCCTCTTTCTTAGCTTCGGCCCGAAGCTGATTTATCCTGACCCCCCCTCTTTCTTTGTGTGAATTGGTGGAATGCAGTCCTCCAGCCCCTGCATCCCTCCGACCGTCTGGTCCCGAAGAAAACCCTCCAGCGGGAAAATCTTCGGTACCAATTCGGTGGGCGGCTGGCCCTCGGATCTGGGTGGTCTCCTGACCGGTCCAGGATCCTACTGTCAGAGAGGTGCAAAAGGAAATCAGGAAACAGCATCATTCCCCCGAAGGGGTGATCAGAAGACGGGTTGGCCTGGCACGCTGGTGTAGCAGGGGATCAGGCCGGCCATACGGTAGTCTCGCCTCCAGAGCCGGTCAAAACCAGTGGCTCTTAACTGGCCACCCACGCCTCGCCACAGTTAAAGGACGGATGCTGTTTCTTTCTGGGATTACAATACCTTTTACTCTTCTGCTCGTCGAAAGATCTTTGTTGGATGAAGTCCTCCTCCCCTTCATTCTACTACCCCCCGATCGTGCTTCAACCGCTTTGGCTTCGCTATGTGCCCAGAGCGGATCGGAGTCTAGCCCTCGGTGAGCCGGTAGTCCCTCGGCGCGTCTGGATTCCGTCGGTGAGACTCTCGAAGCTTCTCCAGGCCACCTACCGAAAAGTTACCGTATGGTTCTTCCATCCAGTCCTTTCGTTCTGGGTAGTCGAGCTACTTGACAAGGTACAGGACGATGCGCCCTTTCCTGGTGCTCCCAAGGACCTCGTCAACATCGTATTCCTCGCTCTGTTCAATGTCGTCGGCCTCTCAGAGTATCTTCGAGGGGTCCGGCGGTGCCCGGTGTTCGCTGGTTCGATAGGGTTCTAGTAGTGACACATTAAAGACGTTGTGGATCTTCCATTTCCAGGGCAGTGTAAGTCGAACTGCGAGGGGCGAGACAATTTTTTCCACCTGGAAGGGGCCATGATTCTTGTGGTCCAGCTTCCGGAAGGGTCGGCGCGTCTTGATGTTGTGCCCGTTGCGCATTACCAAGTCTCCGATCTGGTATTTCGGGGGCTCAGTGCGTTGGGGATCCGTGTAGCGTCACATTCGCTCGTGTGCCGCTTCCAGTCTTTTGGCGGATGCCTTGTGTACCGCGTGCATCCAGTGGGCATAGAGCTTGCTGGTGGGGTTCAAGGGTCCCAAGGCGGCTGGGTCGGAGGATATGGGATGAAATCCGTAGTTAGCGTAGAATGGAGATATCCCATTGCCCATGGTAATCGAATTGTTGTAGGCAAACTCCGCCATCAGGAGTAGGCCTACCCAGTTGTCCTGTTCGTGGCTGACAAATGCTCGGAGGTATGCTTCGATGGTCTGGTTGAGGCGTTCCATCTGCCCATCGGGTTGGGGGTGGAAAGCCATTGACATTCTTGGGCGAATGCCAGATAGCCGCAGGAATTCTTGCCATGTCACAGAGGTGAATCGTGAGTCTCGATCTGAGACGATGTCTGAGGGTAGCCCATGGTGGTTTCAGATTTCCTGGGCGAAGATGACCGCTAGATGGGCTGCTGTCTTTTTTTCTTTCTCAAGGGGGAGAAAATGCGCCATCTTTGTGAATCGGTCTATAACCACCCACAACTGGTCTCACCCTTCCGAGACTGGTAGTTCCATAATGAAGTCCATTGCGATGGACTGCCAGGTGGCGTACGGTAGTTCCAGGGGCGAGGAGAGTCCGTACGGTTGGTGCCGAGCTGCCTTGTTCTTCTGGCATTCGGGGCATCTCCGGATGAAATCGGTAATTCTTTCGTTCATTTTTGGCCACCAGAAGTTGCGTCGGATTAACTCGATTGTTTTGTCCTGGCCCATGTGGCCGGCGATTTTCATATTGTGTTCTGATCTGAGGATAAGGTTCTTGAGGTTGTCATCCTCCGGGATCCAGAGCATACCCTTTCGGTAGAGTAGCCCCTCCTTGATCTCGAGGACCTCTTCCATTCTGACCTTTCGGTCCCTCTGCCGCGCCTTACGAGGGCGGGCAGCTTTCTCCTCGACCTTTTGGTCTTTCAGTGCCGCATTCCCCAGCACTGCTTCCAGTTCCTTTACCGCGCCTTGGTATCCATTGTCCTTCTTTCCAGCCTTTTTGACTGGTTCCGCAAATTCTTCCGACCATTGCCGTAGTTGGAGTGATGCCATCCTTGCCGAAGAGCAGATAAACGTTCTTTCTCGCCTGTCTGGTTCTGCAAAGTCTGGTTCTGCGAAGTTGTCCTTTCACAAAACTGTTGTGATTGGCTGGTTTTCACTCCCCCCCTTTTCAGGGCGGTACTCCGAACGCCTTGAAAGAGCATCTGGTTTCCCGTTTCGGTTTCCTGGTCGGTAGTAAAAGTGGAAGTCGATACCGGCCAGTTCCTGTGCCCACCGTGCCTGACATCGGTTGAGTATCTTAGTGGTTGTGAAGTACTTGAGGTTCTGGTGATCGCTGAACACCTGGACCTGATTCGTTGCTCCTTCGCAGTACCGGCGCCAATGTTTGAAGGTATCGACGATTGCCAGAAGTTCCTTGTCGTGGATTTCGTAGTTGATTTCCACCGGCTGGAACTTTCGGGAGTGGAAGGCAACCAGGTGTAGTCTTCCTTCCTCATCTCTTTGTGACAGGACAGCACCGATGGCGAAGTCGGATGCATCTGTCTCGATGATCACTGGTTTGGTGGAGTCGAAATGGGCAAGTATTGGTGCCGTCGTGAACTGTTACTTCAGCTCCCGAAAGGCTTCTTCCGCCTGTTGGTTCCATTCCTACTCCTTTTTTCCCCCTTTCGTTAGTTCTGTTAGGGGTCTGGCAACTCGGGAGTAGTCCTTGATGAAGCGTCAGTAGAAATTGGCAAATCACAAGAAGGACTGCACTTCCGTTAGCGATGCTGGAGTCTTCCTGTCCAGCACTGCCTCCACTTTTCCTTTCGCCATTTTGATTCCATCCTGCCCAATGACGTATCCCAGGAACTCCACTTCCTGGGTTTTCCAGACGCATTTGCCTGGTGAGACTGCCAGTCGGTTGTCCTGCAGCCTTCTCAATACTTCCTTAACTCCTTGATCGTACTCCTTCTCGGTTTTTGCATAGATCAGGAAATCGTCCCTGTAAACCAGGAGGCCCAGGTCGATCATGTCAGAGAAGACGTGGTTTATCATGTCTTGGAAGGTTGACAGAGCGTTGGTTAATCCAAATGGTATGACCTTGAACTCGTAGAGCCCATAACGAGTTCGGAAGGCTGTTTTCCATTCGTTGCCTTCCCGAATGCGAATTAGATTAAACCCATTCTTTAGATCCAGTTTAGTGAACCATTTGGCCCCCTGGACTCGATCCTGCAGTTCTTGCATGGGGGGAAGGTGGTATCGGTTGGGAATTGTTATCCGGTGAAGAGCTCGGTAGTTGACACATAGCCAGAGTCCGCTTCCATTTGGTTTTGGTATGAACAAAATCAGGGATCCGGCCGGTGAGGTGGACCTTTGAATTTTGCCTGTCCTTAGCATTTCCTTGAGCCATTCCCTGAGGGTCTGGAGCTCATTTTCCAAAAAGGGGGTAAATTGGTCCCCAAGGGGCGGTTTCTCCTTCCTTGAGGTCGATCTTGCAGTCATATGGCCGGTGTGCTGGCAGCGCTTCTGCCGCCTCCTGGCTCATGATGTCGAGGTAACCCCTGAATTCCTCAGGGATCTGGTCCTGAGGGTCCTTTTCGTTTATTGCTGAGACATACCCAATGACTTGGGCTCCAGGGTCCAAGGTAACCATCTCATCCAGGGACAGGGAGAATTCTGTGGTTTCAAATCGTGTGCATCTTTCTAGGCAGTTGCGGCTGCTAAAACGGAGTTCTTATGAGTCCCATGCGCTCTGGGGGGGGTGTTTTGCAATCCACCAGAATGGCAGGAAGAGGTCGACTTCCGGCTCCAATAGTGCGACCTCGAATACCTCCCGGGAATAGTGCTTCCGATGTTCGAGCAGGAGCAGCTCGGTGTACTCCATCCCGGCCCCTTTGACTTCTTCTCCCGAACAGTTCAGTAGTGGGGCTGACTTCCTTCTGCAGATTCGGGGTATGTCGAGCTGTTCGGTAATCCTTGTGTTGATGAGACGTACCCAACAACCGGTGTCGAGTAGAACCCGTACCGCGTGTTGGGTCGGGCCCCACGAAATGATCATGGTGGTGATCGGTCTTTTGCCACACTGTGGTTTGTTTGTGGACTTTTCGGGTGAGGCTTTGTTAGGGTTTAGCCTTCTTCGCTGTCTATCCTGCGAGGTTCCACACTTGGTTCCTCCGGACCCTTTCGTTTTCGATCGGTTCCACAAATTGTTGGGTAGGACCTGGGGTGCGGCGAGCCCCGTCCTTCTAAAAATCCGAGTCGTCCTGCCAGGCTGACTGCAGCGTCACTGCTGCAGCTTCCCGCATATCCTCGTCCTCGACCTTGACATGGACGGCCTTGGCTTGTTTGGGGGCCGGAGCCTCCTCGGCATCCTCCCCCCTCTTCCTTTTCCCTTGGATGCAGCTCACCTGCTTCGGGGCTTCCGGTAGCTCCGTGCCCTTGACCGTTGTTCGGGCGTAGCAGTCCTGGGTGGTGTGGCTTTCCCGGCCACACCTCTAGCAGTTGGCTTTGCTGGTTTTGTGGGAGTCGATCTCATTTTGGGGAACCCCCTTATAGGCGTTACCCCCGCTTCCCCAGTGGCTCTCCGCCCATGTTTTCCTTGGCTTTTCAGCCTTGCCCCCCGAGTCAGACTTTCCAGTCTGCTTGGGGCCACCACTCTCCTTGCCCTTTCGGGCATTGCCCGGATTTTTCCCATCCGGGTCGTCCTTCCGTCCTGCACTGTTTCCAGGCTGCGCCTCCCAGGCCGCCTTCAGGGCCTTTCTTCGTTCCACGTGAAGACTGGCATTGTAGGTGGCAGCGAGTAAGTGCTCGTCGTCTATGAACTCCTCCATATAATGGGCGAAGCGCATGTCCAGGATGTGGTCAGGCATAGCCTGGTCAATTTTTTCCCTTAATCCTTCGCTGGTGGCTTGGGTATACACATTCAAGGCGTGGAATTCGGTGAAGTATGCCTTGATGTCGCCTCTGTACCGCAGCTGGCTGAGCTTGAGCTGGGCGTTTGCGGCTTCCCTGGTGTCCCGAAATTCGGCCCGGATTGTCACAGTGTATCAGGCCCAGGTGTCCCGGTCCGCCATCGTCCTTCGACGGTGCTGGTGCCAGGCTTTTGCGGTATCCGACAGCAGCGTCCCTACCCACGCGATTTTCTGGGTGTCGAGGGTTTCCGGGTAGAACCCGATGTACTCAAGAACCGATTCCCACCAGACATTAAATGCCAAAGTGGGTTTCCTGTCGAAGGATTCTGGGTTCTTTAGCTTGAGCCGGGAAGTATTGGTTCTTACCTCCGGGGCCCTTTGGTCGGTCTGGGCTGCCGCGATGCCTTCCCCCACGAGTCGAGCAATTTCTTCCGGGGTGAGCATGGTGGCAATGTGGCCTTGTTGCAATGGGGTGGCTCCCGGCGGGGGCCTTCCAGTCACCTGGTCTCGCCACCCCTCCGGGACTGTGTACATGTCGTCGTCATTGTCGCTCGAATTTTCGTTTCCGGCGGGGGTCTCCGGTTCCGGGGAGGGGAACCAGAGTACCAACCTTGTCCGGGGTCGTCTTGGGGGGTCTCCTCCGGCCCCTGCCGCAGCTGCTTCCGGGGTTCCTTCCATTGAAGCCGGGAGGGGGACGTCCTTTGGGAGAGCCGACTGTAGGTAAGTGGGCGTGGTGGTCACCCGTTTAATGGCACTTACCTCCGTGCGCAGCCGTTGCTGTTCCTTGGCCAGTCGCTTGGTTTCCTCCTGTTGGTTCCTGGCCCACTTTTCACAGTTGATGTTCCAGTTTTGTTGTTCCTCCATCCGTTTACGGTCCGCGACCTGGAGAAACTGGACGGTGTCGTTCAACCGCGTGATTCGGGTAATCTGGTGCCCCTCCTTCTCGGCCTGGTCCTTATCGCGGGCGGTGATGGCTGTCCAGACATCGGTGGTGAATTTCTGAGCGGCACTTGCGATGCGCATCAGCTCAGTTTCCATCCATTCATGGGATACAGTCGTGTTGGCCTCGGCCGTTTTGTAGACGTACTCGTGGGCTTGTGTGAGCAGGTGGTAGTTTCGCTCGATTGCAACGATTCGTTGGTCGGCCCAATCGTAGGCGTTGCCGCACATTCCATGTAGCTGTTCCAGGTCCCACTGAGCCTGCTAGTGCTGCGTGACCAGCAGTCGGACCCAAGCAGTGGGGTTTGGGAGGTCGATGGTCGGCTGGTCGGTCTCAACGTCGTTGTAGACCTCCATCACGGTCCGTGGGTATTCCAGTCGGAATATGTCCACATTTGATTCCGTCATTTTTCAGTATAGGTCCAAGGGGTCTCCGGTGTAGATTGTTTCGTCATCGGTGAAGTAGTAATCACAGAGATCCCAGAGCTCGTCTTCTGTGAACTTGACACTCTCATGGTGGTGGGCGCAGTTGAGCCAATACTGGGTATACCAGTTCCAGGGTTCGTAGTCTCCCTCTTGGTAGGGAGTGGGGATAGGACCGTCGTTGTACATGTCCCACAGTTTGTAGTTCACTATCTCGCTATTGATTGACTGGAACGTATAGTCGAACGAGTACTGAGACTTAGGCTCCAAGTTGGTCGATAGTTCGAGCAGGTAGAGGTGGTCTTCAAAGTAGATATCATCGAAGTGGGACATTCACCATGTGGATCGAAGGTGACTTATGAACTAAGATTATAGTGTGACACCTGGGTACGCAGGTACAGAGGTGGAGGTAGAGATATTCAGGGAGTCAGGTTCGATTTCTTTATTCACAGCGGAATAATCTTAGGTTCGTCGTGTCGGGGTGTTTCGTGCATGTTCTATCCCAGGATGGAAAATAGAAGCTAGTCGGAGGGGTTTTTCGTTTGGTATATATGCCCATTCTTTTTGTCACGTGGTTCCCTTCTCCCTGTCAACACGCCGGGGATCTCAGTCTCAAGACGCGCGGTCTCAGAGAGCCCTGCGCTTGGGTGTGGTTGGTCCTGACCGGTTCTAGCGATAAGGGTGGAGGTCAACAGTCGGCGACCTCGTACTCCCCCCATCGCCAGTCTTTTCGGACTATGCGGGTTTCGTATCGAGGTCCTAGTCGGGATCGGTCGTAACTCTTCCGGAGCTCGCCGTCACTCCTAGTTTGCCGCTGGCCCCGCTCAGGAGTTATCCTTTTATCCATTCGTCTCGGCTGTCAGGTCCTAACTCCGGGTCTTATCTCCCCTCTAGACTCTCCCAGACCTGTCTCGCAACATAAGCCCCGCTTATGGCGTACGACTTGCAGGAAGCTAGTTCTGCCCTTATCTCGTTCTCGTATGCAGCGGCTACAAGAGTCGGTAGTGCGTCAAATCTACCCGGCAGGCTGGCCTAAGATCCATCACCCGCCGAGGTTACCCTCTGCTTCACATGCTCTTGCCGAACTGCTTTCCGAGGTCCCGAGATCCTGTCAGGGATCCCTAGTCACGTGACTTACCCTTTGGCTACCTTTCCCCTTGTACTTTTTCCCTTTGTTACCCTTGGGTGTAACATCGACAGAATCGGGAAGTTAGCTCTTCGTGCATGTCATCCCGTCCGTCACAGGCAATCGTCAATTTCTGAGCTCTCCAAATGTAATGATTAAAAGACTCGTCCGACTTCTGGTGAAGACTGATAATCTTATCCTTTCCCTGATCCATGACATCTTCCCCTAGGTTTTGATAACGGCAAACCAGGCCTTCTCGGACCCGGGTGGGATCTTCCTCCCAGTTCCCCTTCAGGCTGCGAAGAAACTCTCGGACCTTGGAACCACAGTGTCTATTAATCAAGGCAACATGGTCAGCAGCCTGCTCATCCTTTGAAGTATATTTTCCGTTCTCCACATTTGTATCCATCTGCCTCTGGATTGATCTCAAGAACCGATCAATGTCTTCCCCGGCCCTTCCTCTGAATTTGCCAACGATCACACTGTCATCCTTAGACCTAGACCTATAGTAGAAGTGATGATGTTGAGCAACCGGACTCAGCTCTTGTGGTGGTCAGGACAGGCTCCGTTCGTCAGATCCACGCCTATCCGATCGTCCACGACTATCCACGTTTTCCTCCCCATTCGGTGGCTCTCTGTTCTCGCTGCGGTCTCGCTTGTGGGTTGGGATATTCGCTGCCGACATGATTGGTGATTCCGACCTACAGCTGCCTCCCCTGCTAGATGCCACAGATTGATCAGTTGCCCACGACGAGGGTGCGTTCTCACTGTCCTCAACACAGAGGTTCCTGATTCTTTCAAGGGCTAACTGTGCCGCTGCGTGGTGTTCGTGAGCGTATTGTTGACAGAGTTCCGAACTTTTCTTCCAATAGTCGACCTCCGCCAGGCCTCGCAGTCGTCCGTCCCGTCCGTCCTGAAGCCTGCCCGGGACTGGACTATGGCCGCTAGTCCTTGCCGTCAAAGGACGGCCGTCCCGTAGACATTTTTCAGTGAGGACTGGACGGACTGCCGGGCCCGGCCGGGCCCGCCTTCCCCACCCCGGTCTCCGATTGCCCCACCCTGGTCCCCTATCTCCGGTCTCGG
>Ga0307508_10002597_pt1 | contig 19002 bp, 14 predicted proteins | sample 9_EM_MG_FD_203089 | JGI IMG/M metagenome (GOLD analysis project Ga0307508, IMG submission 203089) | Populus trichocarpa ectomycorrhiza microbial communities from riparian zone in the Pacific Northwest, United States - 9_EM | ecosystem: Host-associated > Plants > Roots > Unclassified | place... | reverse complement strand
GCAGCGTCGTCGACGGGAACGACGGGTGGTTCGGCGCGTCCGGGAAGTGCTGGGTCTCCAGGCACAGCGCGTCGCCCTGGCGGTAGGTGTGGCCGCCCGGGCCGGTGAGCGTGCCGTCCAGGAAGTTGCCCGAGTAGAACTGGAGCCCCGGCTCGACGGTGGCGATCTTCAGGGTGCGGCCCGACGCCGGGTCGCGCAGGGTCGCCACGTGCTCGGGCTTCGCCGTGATCCCCTTGTCGAGGACCCAGTTGTGGTCGTAGCCCTTGGCGAGGACCTGCTGCTCGTGGCCGTCCCGGATGTCCCGACCGATCTCCTTGCCCTTGCGGAAGTCGAAGGGGGTGCCCGAGACCTTCGCGAGCTCACCGGTGGGGATCAGACCCGAGTCGGTGGGCGTGTAGCGGGAGGCGGCGATCTTCAGCTCGTGGTCCTCGATGGTGCCGGTGCCCTCGCCGCCGAGGTTCCAGTACACGTGGCTGGTGAGGTTGACGACCGTGGTCTTGTCGGTGGTGGCCTCGTAGTCGATGCGCCAGTCACCGCCGCGGTTGAGGGTGTACGTCACCTTCACCTTGAGGGTGCCCGGGTAGCCCATCTCGCCGTCGACGGACGTGTAGTACAGGTACAGGCCGACGTCGGAGCCCTTGGTGAACGGCTCGACGTCCCACACGCGCCTGTCGAAACCGCCGGCGCCGCCGTGCAGGCTGTTCTCCCCGTCGTCGACGGACAGCTGGTACGTCTCGCCGTCCAGCGTGAGGGCGCCCTTGCCGATGCGGTTGCCGTACCGGCCGATCAGCGCGCCGAAGTACGGGCTGGAGTCGACGTACTCCTCGACGCGGTCGAAGCCGAGGCAGACATTCGCGTACCGGCCGTCCCGGTCGGGGATCTCCAGGGACTGCACGATCCCGCCGTAGGACAGGACCTTCAGACGTGTGCCGCCGTTCTCCAGCGACCAGCGGTGGACCTTCGTCCCGTCGGCGAGCGTGCCGAAGAGTTCCTTCACCGGGTTCCTGCCTCCCATGGCGTTGCTGCGGGAAGTCGAAGGGCCCCGCGGACGGGCTGCCCGCGGGGCCCTTTTCGACACGACGTGCCTACGAACCGACCCTGCGCTTGTTCCACACGTCGAAGCCGACCGCCGCCAACAGGGCCAGGCCCTTGATGACCTGCTGCCAGTCGGAGCCGACGCTGAGGAGGTTCATGCCGTTGTTCAGGACGCCGAGGACGAGACCGCCGATGATCGCGCCGAGGACGGTGCCGACACCGCCGCTCATGGACGCGCCGCCGATGAACGCCGAGGCGATGGCCTCGAGTTCGTAGTTCAGACCCGCCTTCGGGGACGCCGCGTTCAGCCGGGCGGCGATCGCCAGACCGGCCAGGGCCGCGAGCGCGCCCATGTTCAGGAAGACCAGGAAGGTGACCTTCTTGTCCTTCACACCCGACAGCTTCGCCGCCGGCAGGTTGCCGCCGATCGCGTAGATGTGACGGCCGAAGACGGCGTTGCGCATGACGTAGCCGTAGCCGACGACCAGGCCGCCCAGGATCAGCAGGATGATCGGCGCGCCCTTGTAGCTGGCGAGCAGCATCGTGACGACGAGGACCGCGGCGACGATCGAGACGAGCTTCAGCAGGAAGATGTTCCGCGGCAACACGTCGAGGGAGAACTCCTGCTGGCGACCCCGGTCGCGGACCTCCTGGAGGACCACGAAGACGATCAGGGCGAGACCCAGGAGCAGCGTGATGTTGTGGTAATTGGTCTGCGGGCCGACCTCCGGCAGGAAGCCGTTGCCGATCTTCTGGAGGCCGTTCGGGAACGGGCCGAGGGTCTGGCCCTCCAGCAGGATCTCGGTGAAGCCGCGGAAGACCAGCATCCCGGCGAGGGTGACGATGAACGACGGTATGCCGAGATAGGCGATGAGGAAGCCCTGCATCGAGCCCGCCACCGCACCGACCACCAGGCACAGCGCCACGGCGAGGGGCCAGGGCACGTCGTGGCGCACGGTCAGCACGGCCGCGAAGGCGCCCACGAACGCCGTCAGCGAGCCGACCGACAGGTCGATGTGGCCCGCGATGATGACCAGCATCATGCCGATCGCGAGGATCAGGACGTAGCTGTTCTGCAGGACCAGGTTGGAGACGTTGCGCGGCAGCAGCAGGTCGCCGTCGGTCCAGACGGCGAACAGGGCGACGATCAGGCCGAGGGCGATCAACATGCCGTACTGGCGCATGTTGCGGCGCAGACCGTTCAGCATCAGTTGCAGCAACCCGCCGTCGGCGGCCGGACCTCCGCTCTTCCCGGGCGGGGCCACCGCCGGGCCCTTGGTCACGTTCGTGCTCATCGGGTTACCTCTTTGTCCTTGGTCATCTGACGCATCAGCGATTCCTGCGAGGCCTCGTCCCGTGAGAACTCACCGGTGAGCCGCCCGGCGGCCATCGTGTAGATGCGGTCGCACATACCGAGCAGCTCCGGCAGCTCGGAGGAGATGAAGACGACCGCCTTGCCCTGGGCGGCCAACTGGTCGATGACGGTGTAGATCTCGTACTTGGCGCCCACGTCGATGCCACGCGTGGGCTCGTCCAGGATCAGCACATCGGGACCGGCGAAGATCCACTTGCTGAGGACGACCTTCTGCTGGTTGCCGCCGGAGAGCTTGCCCACCGGTTCGAAGACGGTCGGCGCCTTGATGTTCATGGATTTCCGGAAGCCCTCGGCGACCTTCCGTTCCTCGTGCTCGTCGACGATCCCGCGCTTCGCCACCTTGCCCAGCGAGCTGAGCGAGATGTTGCGGTTGATGGTGTCGATGAGGTTGAGGCCGTAGTGCTTGCGGTCCTCGGTGACGTAGGCGATGCCGTGCTTCACCGCCTCGGAGACGGTCTTCGTGCGGATCTCCCTGCCGTCCTTGAGGACCGTGCCGCCCGCGTGCCGGCCGTAGGAGCGGCCGAAGACGCTCATGGCGAGTTCGGTACGTCCCGCACCCATCAGGCCCGCGATGCCGACGATCTCCCCGCGCTTCACGTTGATCGACACGTCGTCGACCACCTTGCGCGCCTGGTCGATCGGGTGGTGCACGGTCCAGTCACGGATCTCCAGCGCCGGAGCCTGGTCCGACTCGCCCTCGTACGCGGTGCGTTCGGGGAAGCGGTGGTCGAGGTCACGGCCGACCATGCCGGAGATGATCCGGTCCTCGCTGGTCTCCTCGGCCTTCACGTCGAGGGTCTCGATGGTCTGCCCGTCGCGGAGGATGGTGACCGAGTCGGCGACCTTGCGGATCTCGTTGAGCTTGTGGGAGATGATGATCGAGGTGATGCCCTGCTTCTTCAACTCCAGGATGAGATCCAGGAGTTTGCCGCTGTCCTCGTCGTTCAGGGCCGCGGTCGGCTCGTCGAGGATGAGCAGCTTCACCTTCTTCGAGAGCGCCTTGGCGATCTCCACGAGCTGCTGCTTGCCCACGCCGATGTCGGCGACGCGGGTCTCCGGGTGGTCGCTGAGACCGACCCGGCGCAGCAGCTCACTGGCGTGCCGCAGGGTCTCGCGCCAGTCGATGAGCCCGCTCTTGGCGTGCTCGTTGCCGAGGAAGATGTTCTCCGCGAGGGAGAGGTAGGGCACCAGCGCGAGCTCCTGGTGGATGATCACGATGCCGTGATGCTCGCTCGCGCGGATGTCCTTGAACTCGCAGCGCTCTGACTCGAAGAGGATCTCGCCCTCGTACGTGCCGTGCGGATGGACGCCGGAGAGCACCTTCATCAAGGTGGACTTTCCGGCGCCGTTCTCACCGCAGATGGCATGGACCTCGCCCTGCCGGACGGTCAGTGTGACGTCCGACAGCGCTTTGACGCCGGGAAAGGTCTTGACGATCGAGCGCATTTCCAGGACGGGTCCCGCCATGGTCGTGCCTTCCAATCTGAGTTTCCTGCAGGCGGCGGATTACTTGAGGTCGGCCTCGGTGTAGTAGCCGCCGTCGACCAGGACCTGCTTGTAGTTGGTCTTGTCGACGCTCACCGGCTTCAGCAGGTAGGCGGGGACGACCTTCGAGCCGTTGTCGTACGTCTTGGTGTCGTTGGTCTCCGGCTTCTTGCCGTTGAGGACCGCGTCGACCATGTTCCCGGCGACCTTGGCCAGCTCACGGGTGTCCTTGTAGACGGTCTGCGTCTGCTGGCCCGCGATGATCGACTTCACCGAGGCGAGCTCGGCGTCCTGGCCGGTGAGGACCGGCAGCGGCTTGCTGCTGGTGCCGTAGCCGTCGGACTTCAGCGCCGACAGGATGCCGATCGAGATGCCGTCGTACGGCGAGAGCACCGCGTCGACCCGGCCGGTCTTGTAGGAACCGGTCAGGATGTCGTCCATGCGGCGCTGGGCGGTGGCGCCGTCCCAGCGCAGGGTGGTGACCTTGTTGAGCGCGGTCTGGCCGGACTTGACGACGAGCTTCTTGCTGTCGATGTACGGCTGGAGGACGCTCATCGCGCCACCGAAGAAGTACTTGGTGTTGTTGTCGTCGTTGGAGCCGGCGAACAGCTCGATGTTGAAGGGGCCCTTGCCGTCCTTCAGGCCGAGCTTGTCGACGATGTAGGTGGCCTGGAGCTCGCCGACCTTGGTGTTGTCGAAGGAGGCGTAGTAGTCGACGTTCGGCGTGCCGAGGATGAGGCGGTCGTAGGCGATGACCGGGATGCCCGCGTCCTTCGCCTCCTGGAGCACGTTGTTGAGCGACTTGTTGTCGATCGCGGCGACGATCAGCGCCTTGACGCCCTGGGTGATCAGGTTCTCGATCTGCGAGACCTGCTGGTCGGGCTCGTCCTCGCCGTAGACCAGCTTGGTCTTGTAGCCCTGGGCCTCCAGGTTCGCCACGACGTTCTTGCCGTCGGCGATCCAGCGCTCGGAGGACTTGGTCGGCATCGCGATACCGATCGTGCCGCCCTTGGCGCTGCCCGAGGACTCCGAGCTGCCGCCCTCGCTGTTCTGACCACAGGCGGAGAGCGAGAGGGCGAGGACGGCCGAGGTGGCTATGGCGGAGAAGGCTGCTCTGCGCATATGCATGATCATCTTCCTTGATGTCTTGACGTCTTGGGGCCGGAGCGCTTCGACGGTACGGGCGCCTGCGTGCGGTGCGAGGATCGATCGGGAAAGGTTGTGCCGGAGTCTGTGCGACTGAGTCGAGTTTTGTGAAGGGGCGTTGTCCGGAACGTTATGCAGGCGTTTCGAACCGCTTGAGCGCGCCCGGCAGCCGCGTGCCGAGCGGCGCCATGTCGCCGTCCGCCCCGTGCCGTGCGAGCAGGTCCAGGGCGAGCCGGCCGCGCCGCACTCTCTCCTTGGCGGTGGACAGCGTGAGATCGCGCATGTGGTGTCCGTACGGGTAGATCCCGGGAGCCTTCGACAGGCCGAACTTCAGATAGAGCGGTGCGCCGCGCCGGATCAGCTCGGCGACCTCGTACATCCGCACATAGCCGCCGAGATCGTCGGGAGCCTCGATGTACATGTCCATGGGAGCGGCCGACACCCGGCGGATCTCGGTGAGGTGATCCAGAGTCAGATCGCTGGGCACGTTGATCGAGTCGCCGCCGAGGTTCTCGTAGACGGCGTACGCGGCCGGGTTCACCGGTCCGATCAGCGCCGACACCTTGAGGGTCGTGTCGGCCGGGATGATTCCGGCCGACCGCGCCCGGTGCAGCGCCCACAGCACGCCCTCGTCGGCGACGAGGAGGCACTTCACGCCCAGCTCGGTGGCGCGGACGGCGTCCTCGACACACCCGGCGACCGCGTCGTGCCCGCGGGCACGCAGCCCGCCGCCCTTGGAGTCGGTACGGGTCGAGCCGCCGATGTCCCAGGTGCCGCGGGGGCCGGTGAACAGGCAGAGCTCGATGTCCCGCTCGGCGGTCGCCTCCACCATCTCGGTGATCTCGGCGTCGGTGAGCATCCACACGCCGCTGCCCTGGCTGACCCGGTGGACCGGCACGTCGAGCCGCGAGGACTCCTTGAGGACCACGGCGAGGGCCTCGGGGCCCTCCACGGAGGGCACTTCGGTGCGCCAGCGTCCGCCACCGGGGAAGGTGTGCGGGGACGCGTCGGAGGGGTCGAGGGCGGGCGCGTTCAGGCCGAGCGCAGCGAGCGCCTGCTCACCGGGTCGTCGGGCCGCGCTGGCGGTGGTCTCGGTCACTGTCTGTCCTTCAGGTTCGATATCTCGGACGTGGGTCGCGGCTCTGGATACACAAGGCTCTGGGAGTACAAGAAGGCTTTGGAGGTGCGCCGGTACGAAGTCGTCAGGTACCCCGTACCGGCGCACGGCTCAGGGATGTGTCATGGCCGGAGGAGGACCTTTCCGACCTTCGGGTCGCCGGACCCCACCAACTCGATGGCCTGCGGAAACTCATCCAGCGGCAGCTCGTGCGTGACGAGCGGCAGCGGATCGAGCAGCCCGGCCCCGAAGACCCGCACGGTGTGCGCCCAGGCGTCCGGCGGTGCCCCGAACACGGTGTGCACCTCCAGCTGCCGTACGACGAGATCGGTCGGGTCGAGCCCCTCGGCGCCCGCCGCCGGGATACCCGTGAGGACGAGCCGGCCACCGCGTCTGAGCAGCGAGGCCGCGGTGTTCGCGGCGGACGCCGACCCGGCGGTCTCGATGACGACGTCGAAGTCGTCGGGCAGCTCCTGGTCCCGGGTGCGGAAGTCGGTGGCACCGAACCTCTTCGACAGCTCCGCACGGTCCGGGCGGGTGCCGACCACCAGCAGCTCGGAGGGCGAGCCCGCCTTGAGGAACTGCACGGCGAACATCCCGAGCGTCCCGGTGCCCACCACGGCGACCCGCTCACCGGGCCGCGCGTTCGCCTTGAGCGCGGCGGCGGCGATGCACGCGGCGGGCTCCAGGAGCGCCGCCGCCGTCAGGTCGGCGTCGTCCGGCAGGGCGTGCAGGAGGCGGGCCGGCAGGGTGAGCGTGGTGGCCATGGCGCCGGGCTGGGTGAACCCGGTCTCCTCGTAGCCGGCCGTGCACAGCGTGGTCTCGCCCTCGTGGCAGCGGTCGCAGACCTGGCAGTTGCGAAAGCCCTCGCCCACGACCTTGCGGCCCACCAGCGAGGCCGGAACCCCGGAGCCCACCGACTCGACCGTGCCGGACCACTCGTGGCCGGGGGTGAGCGGGTAACGGACGTACCCCTCGGGGCGGTTGCCCTGGTACACCTCGCGGTCGCTGCCGCAGATGCCGACCGCGTGGACGCGGACCAGGGCCTCCCCGGCGGCGGGCTCACGAGGGGTGTGCTCGACGAGCTTGTGCTCGCCGGGCGCCTCGATGACGACCGCGGTGCTCACTGCTCGGCGCCCTTCGGCTTGCGCTGCTCCCAGCCGTCGGCCCACAGGTCGAAGCGGGCCTGCTGCTGCGGGAACTCGGCGGCGGCGTCGACGTCCAGCTCGACTCCGAGACCGGGGGCGTCGGAGAGGTGGAAGTAGCCGTCCACGACCTGCGGGGCGCCCTTGACGATCTTCTTGATGTCGGCGTCGGCGAAGTCGTTGAAGTGCTCGAGGATCTTGAAGTTCGGCGAGGTGAAGCCGACCTGGAGTGAGGCGGCGGTCAGGACCGGCCCGCCCACGTTGTGGGGTGCGACCAGCATGTAGTGGGTCTCGGCGGTCGCGGCCAGCTTCCGGGTCTCCCAGATGCCGCCGATGTGGCCGACGTCGGGCTGGATGATGTCCACGGCCTGGCTCTCGAAGAGCTCGCGGAACTCGATGCGGTCGTGGATCCGCTCACCGGTGGCGACCGGCATGTCGACCTTGGCGGCGACCTTCTCCAGCGCCTTCAGGTTCTCCGGCGGCACCGGCTCCTCCAGCCACGCGGGCTTGAAGGGGGCGAGGTCCTTGGCGAGGCGGATGGCGGTGGCGGGGGAGAAGCGTCCGTGCATCTCCAGCATCAGCTCGGCGTCGGGGCCGATGGCGTCCCGGACGGCCTCGATGAGTGAGACGGCGTACATGCTCTGCTCGTGGTCGAGCTCGAAGTGCCCGGTGCCGAAGGGGTCGATCTTGAGCGCCTTGTACCCGCGCTCGATGACCCCCTGGGCGGCCTTGTGGTACGCCTCGGGCGTGCGCTCGGTGGTGTACCAGCCGTTGGCGTACGCCTTGACCTTGTCGGTGACCTTGCCGCCGAGCAACTGCCAGACGGGGACGCCGAGGGCCTTGCCCTTGATGTCCCAGCAGGCCATCTCGATCACGGCGATGCCGGACATCACGATCTCGCCGGCGCGCCCGTAGTCGCCGTACTTCATCCGCTTGACGAGGTCCTCGACAGCGAACGGGTCCGACCCGAGAATGTGGTTGGCCTCTGCCTCGTGCAGATAGCCGAGCAGAGCGTCGGTGTGGCCCAGCATGCGGGTCTCGCCGACTCCGGTGAGTCCCTCGTCGGTGTGCACCTGGACGTAGGTCAGGTTGCGCCATGGCGTCCCGACCACGTGCGTGCTGATTCCCGTGATGCGCACGTCAGCTACTCCCTAGACTTTCCAGCTTGTTCGAAATTTCGGCTCACGTTCGAAATGCTGGCCCGACCGTAAGGACGACGCGGTCGGGGTGTCAATGGGTCGGGTGGTCGAACGGCGTAACGGTTTTGGTGACGCGCACAACGGCCTCCCGTGGGAACTCTCCCTGCCTGGCACGTTATTCAACCGTGACGACTTCCCGATGCAGCCCTCTTGACCGCCATGAATTGTTAGCGCTCACAATGACCTCCGCATTCACCGATCGATGCCTGCCGGCATCCGAGGAGGTACGAGCATCGTGTCGGTGGTGCTTTCATCAGTGATCGCCAGGGGGGTGCGACCGTGAACCACGTGCAGCTCCGGCCGCCCACCATGGCCGACGTGGCACGCCTCGCCGGCGTGTCCCACCAGACCGTGTCCCGGGTGCTGGGGGACCACCCCAACGTCCGGGACGAGACCCGGGCCAGGGTGCTGCGGGCGATCGAGGAGATGGGCTACCGCCGCAACTCCTCCGCCCGGGCGCTGGTCACCCGGCGCACCCGGACCCTGGGTGTGGTCGCCTCCAACACCACGCTCTACGGACCGGCCAGCACCCTGTTCGCACTGGAGGACGCGGCGCGCGCCGCCGGGTACACCGTCTCGACGGTCAGTCTGCGCAGGCTGGCGGTGGAGACCCTGTCCGAGGCCCTGGACCATCTCAGCGAGGGCGGGGTGGAGGGGGTCATCGCGCTCGCTCCGCAGCGCTCCGCGGTCGAGGCCCTCGCCGAACTCCGCCACCCCTTCCCGGTGGTGGCGGTGGGGACCGGGTCCGGCGCGGAGATCCCCAGCGTCAACGTGGACCAGCAACTGGGCGCACGCCTGGCCGTCGGTCATCTGCTGGCCGCCGGTCACCGAACGGTCTGGCATCTCGCCGGGCCCGAGGACTGGCAGGAGGCCGCCGACCGGGAGACCGGCTGGCGGGCGACCCTCGAAGCGGCGGGCATCGAGCCGCCGACGCCGCTGCGGGGTGACTGGAGTCCGCTGTCGGGCTACCGTGCGGGCCAGGAACTGGCCGGCTGGGTGGGCCGCGGACTGACCGCCGTCTTCGTCGCCAACGACCAGATGGCGCTGGGGGTGTTGCGGGCACTGCGCGAAGCGGGGGTGCGCACTCCCCAGGACGTCGCGGTGGTCGGCTTCGACGACATTCCGGAATCGGAGTTCTTCGCCCCACCGCTCACCACCGTCCGGCAGGACTTCGCGACGGTGGGCAAGCGCAGCATCGCCCTGCTGCTGGACCTCATCGAGGGTCGGGCCCCCTCCGGGGTGCCCGGAGTCGCCATCGAACCCCAACTCGTCGTCAGGGCCAGTACCGCTCCCGACTGACACCGCACCACGGCACCAACGGTCACAATTCGCACACCAGTGTGGCCGATATTTCGAATAATGATCGACAGGCTGGACGCAGTGCGGTCGGTCCCCGCGAGTAACAGCGGTCCTCCCCGGACCGGCTCTTCAAAGGAGAAGAACATGCTCAACAGAAGGAACTTCCTCACTGCGGCGATCGGCGTCGCGGCGGCCGGCACCCTGGCCGCCTGCGCCAAGGAGGACGACAGCTCCAGCAGCTCCTCCGGCAGCGGCAGCAAGGCGATCACCCTCGGCTTCTCCCAGGTCGGCTCCGAGAGCGGCTGGCGCAGCGCCAACACCGACTCGGTGAAGGCCGCGGCCAAGGAGGCGGGTTACACCCTGAAGTTCTCCGACGCCCAGCAGAAGCAGGAGAACCAGATCTCCGCCATCCGCAGCTACATCGCGCAGAAGGTGGACGTCATCGCCTTCTCCCCGGTGGTCGTCACCGGCTGGGACGCGGTGCTCAAGGAGGCCAAGGCGGCGAAGATCCCGGTGGTCCTCACCGACCGCTCCGTGGAGACCTCCGACGACTCCCTGTACGTCACCCTGGTCGGCTCCGACTTCACCGACGAGGGCCGCCGCGCCGGCAAGATCCTGGAGAAGGTCCTGACGAAGGCCGGCCACAAGGGCGCGGTGAAGATAGCCCAGCTGGAGGGCACCACGGGCGCCGCCCCGGCCATCGAGCGCGCCAAGGGCTTCAAGGAGGTCATGGACGCGGACCACGCCGACGACTGGAAGATCGTCGTCAGCCAGACCGGTGACTTCACCCGTGCCGGCGGCAAGCAGGTCATGGCGGCCTTCCTCCAGTCCAACCCGGACATCAACGTCCTCTTCGCGCACAACGACGACATGGCCATCGGCGCCATCCAGTCCATCGAGGCCGCGGGCAAGAAGCCCGGCAAGGACATCCTGATCGTCTCGATCGACGGCGTGAAGGACGGCTTCGTCGCCATGTCCGAGGGCAAGATCAACGCCATCGTGGAGTGCAACCCGCTGCTCGGCCCGCAGCTGATGGAGGTCGTGAAGACGGTCAACGACGGCGGCACGGTCGAGCGCTGGATCAAGACCAAGGAGGGCGACTTCATGCAGGACCAGGCCAAGGCCGCCCTCCCGACCCGCAAGTACTGACCGACCGCACCCACCGGCGGGGAGCCTTCGGCCGGCCGAGAACGCCTCGGCCGGGCAGGCTCCCCGCGGGCCGGGCCCGCAGCGGGCCCGAACCGATTCCACGAGGAGCGCTGCCATGGCAGAGCCGCAGCCCGTCCTGGAGATGACGGGCATAGTCAAAGAGTTTCCGGGGGTAAGGGCTCTGTCGGGCGTCGACTTCCGGCTCTTCCCCGGCGAGATCCACGCTCTGATGGGCGAGAACGGGGCCGGGAAATCCACCCTGATCAAGGTGCTGACCGGGGTCTACACCCTGGACGGCGGCACCATCACCCTGGACGGCAAGTCCGTGCGGATCGCCAGCCCGCTTCAGGCGCAGCACGCGGGCATCAGCACGGTCTACCAAGAGGTCAACCTCTGCCCCAACCTGTCGGTGGCGGAGAACATCTTCATCGGACGTGAACCCACCCGCGCGGGCCGCATCCAGTGGAAGCGCATACGCAGCGAGGCGGCGAAGCTCGTCGACCGCCTCGGCCTCGACATCGACGTCACCGCGCCCCTGTCCTCGTACCCGCTGGCCGTGCAGCAACTGGTCGCGATCGTGCGGTCGGTGGGCACCGGCGACAGCGACGGCGAGGGCTCCGGCACCAAGGTGCTGGTCCTGGACGAGCCGACGTCCAGCCTCGACCGCGACGAGGTCCTCGAACTGTTCCGCCTGATGCGGCAGTTGAGGGACGAGGGCGTCGCGATCCTGTTCGTGTCCCACTTCCTGGACCAGATCTACGAGATCTGCGACCGGATGACCGTCCTGCGCAACGGCACCCTCGTCGGCGAGCACATGGTCCGCGACCTCGACCAGGTCGGGCTGATCGAGCTGATGATCGGCAAGGCCCTGGACCAGCTGGAGGAGCTCCACGACCACCAACTCCACGCGGACGTCGGCGAGTCGCTCCTCAAGGCGGAAGGCCTCGGCAGGAACGGCGGCATCGCCCCCTTCGACCTGGACATCAAGAAGGGCGAAGTCGTGGGCCTCGCAGGCCTGTTGGGCTCCGGCCGCACCGAACTGGCAAGGCTCCTCTTCGGCGCCGACCAGTCCGACGCCGGCAAGGTCACCATCGGCGGCAAGCAGGTGGCGATGAGCGCCCCGAACGACGCCATCGGCGCCGGTATCGCGTTCTGCTCGGAGAACCGCAAGACCGAGGGCCTGGTCCCCGACCTGACGGTCCGCGAGAACATCATCCTCGCCCTCCAGGCGGCCCGCGGCTGGACCCGCCCCATCCCCACCGCCCAGCGCGACGAACTCGTCGCCAAGTACATCAAGGCGCTGGACATCCGCCCCGCCAACCCCGAGGCCCGGGTGGGCCAGTTGAGCGGCGGCAACCAGCAGAAGGTGCTCCTCGCCCGCTGGCTGATCACCCAGCCGAAGCTGCTGATCCTGGACGAGCCGACGCGCGGCATCGACATCGGCGCCAAGACGGAGATCCAGAAACTGGTGGTCTCCCTCTCCGAGGACGGCATGTCCGTGCTGTACATCGCGGCCGAACTGGAGGAGGTGCTCCGGCTCAGCCACACCATCGGAGTGCTGCGCGACCGCAAGCTGGTGGCGCAGCTCACCAACGGGCCCGAGATCACCACCGGCAAGATCCTCGAGACCATCGCGAGCGGAGAACACCAGTGACCACCCCCTCCCGCTGGCGAGCACTGACGCGCCATCACCTGTTCTGGCCGGTCGCGGTCCTGGTCGCCCTGCTGCTCGTCAACGTCCCCTTCACGCCCGACTTCTTCGCGATCCACATGACGAACGGCCACCTCTACGGCAGCCTCGTCTCGATCGTGCTGTTCGGCTCGCCCCTCATCCTGGTGGCGGTCGGCATGACCCTGGTCATCGCGACCGGCGGCATCGACCTCTCCGTCGGCGCGGTCGTCGCCATCACCGGCGCCCTGACCTGCTCGTACATCAGCGACCAGGCCGACCAGGACTCCCTGTCCGGAGTCTTCCTGGCCATGGGCATCGGCCTGGTGGCAGCGGTCGTCTGCGGTCTGTGGAACGGCTTCCTGGTCGCCCGGATGGGCATCCAGCCCATCATCGCGACCCTCATCATCATGGTCGCGGGCCGAGGCGTGGCCCAGCTGATCACCGACGGCCAGATCATCACCATCAACAGCTCGCCGTACCAGCTGATCGGCGGCGGTTACTGGCTGACCCTGCCCTTCTCCATCTTCGTGGTGGCCGCGGTCGTGGCCGTCACCGTGGCGCTGACCCGCCGTACGGCACTGGGCCTGCTCGTCGAGGCGGTCGGCGGCAACGCCGAGGCCAGCCGTCTGGTGGGCATCAGGTCCCGCCGTATCAAGATCATGGTGTACGTGTTCTGCGCCCTGTGCGCCGGCATCGCGGGCCTGATGATCAGCTCCAACACCTCGGCCGCGGACGGCAACAACGCCGGCCTGTGGATCGAGCTGGACGCGATCCTCGCCGTGGTGATCGGAGGCACCTCGCTGCTGGGCGGCAGGTTCTCCATCGGCGGCACGGTGATCGGGGCCCTCGTCATCCAGACCCTGACCACCACGATCTACACCATCGGCGTACCGACCCAGACCAACCTGGTCTTCAAGGCCGCCGTCGTCATCGTCGTCTGCCTGTTGCAGTCCCCGAAGTTCCGCGCCAAGGTCTTCGGCGCCCGCGCCCGGGTCACCGCCCCGGCCGAGCCCGCCGCGGTGGCCGAGACCGCCCCCAAGATGGAGGTGTCGTGATGAGCGCGACCACCCGGACTCCCACGACACCGGAGAGCCGTACCACGTCCAGGTCCGCACGCCTGCTGGGCGACCGGCGGCTGCCCGTCCTGGTCACGGCCGGCCTGTTCCTCGTGATGTACATCGTCGGCCTCAGCCGCTACCAGAACTACGGCTTCGGCGAGCCGCAGGTGTTCCTCAACCTGTTCATCGACAACAGCTATCTGCTGGTCGCCGCCGTCGGTGCCACCTTCGTCATCATGTCCGGCGGCATCGACCTGTCCGTGGGCTCGGTGATCGGCTTCACCACCATGCTCACGGCGTGGCTGGTGGAGGACGTGGGGCTGCCCCTGCTCCTGGTCGTCCCGATCTCCCTGGGCGTGGGCGCGTTCGGCGGCTTCCTCATGGGCTACGTGATCCACAACTTCGAGATCCAGCCCTTCATCGTGACGCTCGCCGGCCTCTTCCTCTTCCGAGGCCTGTGCCTGGTGATCAGCAAGGAGTCGATCGCCATCACCGACTCGGCCGTGGGGAGCCTGGCCGAGACACGGATACCGCTGGGCGTGGGAGACCTGTCGATCGGCGCCGTAGTCGCTCTGCTCGTCCTGGCCGCGGCGTTCTACATCCTCCACTACACCCGCTTCGGACGCCGGATCCACGCCATCGGCGGCAACGAGCAGTCGGCCCTGCTGATGGGCCTCCCGCTGGGCGGTACGAAGATCGCGGTCTACACGGTGAGCGGCTTCTGTTCCGCGCTCGCCGGCCTCCTCTTCATGCTCTACATCCAGTCCGGCGACCCGCTGCACGCCGTGGGCATGGAGCTCGACGCGATCGCCGCGGTGGTCATCGGCGGCACCCTGCTGACGGGCGGCTCCGGCTACGTCCTGGGCACCCTCTTCGGCGTCCTCGTCCTGGGCCTGATCAAGAGCATCATCCAGTTCGAGGGCACGCTGAGCTCGTGGTGGACGAAGATCGCCACCGGTGTGCTGCTCTGCGCGTTCATCCTGATCCAGCGTGTCATGACGACCCGTAAGAAGGTCTGAGTCGAGGGGGACGCGGGCCGTTCCGGCGTTCTTCGGAAGCCGGTTTCGATGCGATGGGGTGGATCATCCTCAATCCGCCGCGCCGGAACGGCTGGTCCCCACACAACCTTCACCACTGGCCCTAGGAATCTTGCTCACAGGGCACTTAATGTTCCCGCGTCATGGACTACTGCAACCCGTGCCGACGGCACCTCAACGGCGCCCTCGCCTGCCCGGGGTGCGGCACCTCGATGGAAGCGCTACGCGCGTACACACCCCAGCCGCACATCCCCGCACAGGCGCGGCCGCGTGAGGCTTCGGCGACCCCGGCGTACGCGACGTACGGCGCCGAGGCGGAGTACGGCAGGTCGGCTCACGCGGGCGCGTACGCGGGCCATGAGGTGGCGAGCGGCGCGTACGGCGGCAACGGGGACGCGTCCGGCATGTACGGCGGCCAGGGGGCGGCCGGGGTGTACGGCGCGAGTGCCTCGTACGGCGGCCAGGGTGTTGGTGGGATGTACGGCGACGGGGCGCAGGGTGGCGGGCCGCAGAGTGCCGTGGGCTATGGCGCGAGCAGCCAGGGCGCCGCGTCGCACGGCGATGGCAGCCAGAGCGCCGCAGGCTACGGTGCCGACGGTCAGGGCGCCGCGTCACACGGCGGAGGTGTCCAGGACGCCGCGGGTTACGGCGCTGACGGCCGGAGCGTCGGCGCCGCGTCGTACGGCGGGGGCGGCCAGGACGCCGTGTCGTCGTACGGTGCCGACGGTCAGGGCGCCGCAGGCTATGGCGAGGCCGCCCCGTACGCGGGCGAGGCCCTGCGCGGTGACTCGGCGGAGGCCGGGGTGGGCTACGGCCCGACCGGCGCCGATACCCATTCCGCCGCCGATGCCCGTTCCGAGGGTGCCGTCGGCTCCGAGGACGCCGCCGACCCCGACCGGAGTCCCGCGGAAGCGAGCGACAGCCCGGCGGAGCCGATCGGTGGCCGGGCGGCGCGGCGACGCGCACGCGGCCGGGGTGGCCGGGCCACCGAAGCGGCCGACGACTCCGAGGCCCCCGAAACCGACCGCGACGGCCCAGGCGGAGCCGGCGGCCACGACGACTACAGCGACGACGACTACGACGACGAGGACGACGACGGCCTCGAAGGCGGAGCCAGCCGTCGCGATCGTAAAGCCGCCGCGCACCGCCGGCGCCGCCGCAGGACCCTGCTGATAGCCGCCGGCTTCGTCCTCGCCGCCGGTGGTCTCAGCCTCGCGGAGCTCGGTATGGACGCCCCGGGCTCCTCGCCCAAGCCGGCCGCTGCGGGCGGGGACTCGGTCGAGGGGGGCGCGGCCTCCCCGGAGGCGAGCGAGTCCGCCTCGCCGGGGAGCTCCAGCGGAACCGTTCCTTCGGACTCGCCCACGCCGAGCGCGTCCACGTCCCCGTCGGCCTCCGCGTCGAAGGACGACGACAAGGACAAGGACGCCGACAAGGACACCCAGTCGGCGTCGGCCGCGGCCCCGGGCACCACGGCCACGGCGACGACCCCGGCCGGCACCGCGACCCCCACCGCCACCCCGACCACCGCGGACCCGACCGCGGAACCGTCCCCGTCGGAGAGCTGCGAGCGCTTCCTGTGGTGGTGCACCTGAGGCGTTCGCCTCTGTGAACCGGGGAACCCAAGTACCCCGGCGCTACGCGTCCCGCATCCGGCGCAGCAGATCCCGCAGGGACTCCTGCTCGCCCTGGGACAGCCCCGCGAGCGGCTCACGCGCGAACCGCAGGCCCTCGCGCAGCTCCCGGGCCACCTGAAGGCCCGCCTCCGTCGCCGCGGCCACCTTGACCCGCCGGTCCGCGGGATCGGGGCGCCGCTCCACCAGGCCGCGGGTCTCCAGCCGGTCCACGATCCCGGTGACGTTGGACGGCTCGCACCGCAGTTTCCGGGCCAGCTTGCGCATGGGCAGCGGCTCCAGGGACAGCAGACTCAGCAACCGCGCCTGCGCCCCGGTGAGGGTGTGCTCCGCGGCCGCGTCCTCGTAGTCCGAGTAGAAGCGGGCCACCACGTCTCCGATGAGCTCCACGACCTCCATGGTCAGAGCGTCCGGTCGGGTCTTGTGAGGAGTGGACATGCGCTCCAGGGTACCCCGTTACTTGACAACATGAAATATTCAGGGGCATGGTTGTTTCAGGTACTGAAGTAAATCCGAAAGGCTCTGTCATGATCAACCGCGAATGGCACCTGCTCAGCCGTCCCGTCGGCTGGCCCAAGCCCGAGGACTTCGCCCTGGTCGAGGCGGAGGTCCGGCAGCCCGGCGACGGGCAGGTCCTGGTGCGGAACAAGTACCTCTCCGTCGACCCGTACATGCGCGGCCGGATGAGCGCCGCGAAGTCGTACACCGCCCCCTTCGAGCTGGGCAAGGTCATGCAGGGTGGCGCGGTCGGCGAGGTCGTCGCCTCGAACGCGGAGGGCGTCGCCGTCGGCGACCACGTCCTGCACTTCGGCGGCTGGCGCGAGTACGCCACCTTCGACGCCGCGCAGGCCGTCAAGGTCGACCCGGACGCCGCGCCCCTCTCCACCTACCTCGGCGTCCTCGGCATGACCGGCCTCACCGCCTACGCCGGCCTCCTGCGCACCGCCTCCTTCAAGGAGGGCGACTCGGTCTTCGTCTCCGGCGCCGCGGGTGCCGTGGGCAGCCAGGTCGGCCAGATCGCCAAGCTCAAGGGTGCCTCGCGGGTCATCGGCTCGGCCGGCTCCGACGAGAAGGTCAAGCTGCTCGTCGAGGAGTACGGCTTCGACGCGGCCTTCAACTACAAGAACGGCTCGGTCTCCGAGCAGCTGCGCGAGGCCGCCCCGGACGGCGTCGACGTGTACTTCGACAACGTCGGCGGCGACCACCTGGAAGCGGCCATCGGCTCGCTCAACCTGCACGGCCGGATCGCGATCTGCGGAATGATCTCGGTCTACAACAACACCGAGGCCGCCCCCGGCCCGAAGAACCTGGCCCGCCTCATCGCGACCCGCGGCCGCATCGAGGGCCTCCTGGTCGGCGACCACTACGACCTCCAGCCGGAGTTCGTCTCCGAGGTCGGTCCCTGGGTCGCCTCGGGCGCGCTCAAGTACCGCGAGACGGTCGTCGAGGGCATCGAGAACAACCTGGAGGCGTTCCTCGGGGTCCTGCGCGGCGACAACACCGGCAAGATGATCGTCAAGCTCTGAGCGCACGAAGCTTGAGAAGGCCCGTCGGCTCCGCCCGTACTCACAGGCGACCCACGGGAACACCTCCGTGACTCTCATCCGACGGAGCTCGTTGGTCGTACAAGACTGAGCCCGCACCCCTGGACGTGGGGTGCGGGCTCAGTTTTGGATGGTTCGGTCGCCTCCGGGGCGCCTCAGCCGGTGTCGAGCGACCGATCGTGCTCGACGCTTCGCGCCTCCGCGCGTTCGGCCTCTCGACACCGGCGCGCCCCTGCGGCTCCCTCACGGCCGGTGTCGTGGGCCCAGTCAGCGTCGGTGGGCACTTGCCGGACTTCGCCGTAACGCCGTGGGTCAGCTCACCAATGCCGCCCCGTGTACGGCCCTCACGAACCGTTCGTTCTCCGGTGCCGCCCCTCCCGGGAAGGCCATGCGGCGGCGGGTGTAGCCGTAGGCGAGGCCGCTGCGGGGGTCGGCGAAGGCCTGGGAGCCGCCCGCGCCGCTGTGGCCGAAGGAGCCGGCGCCGAGGAACGGGTGCCACATGTCCGCGGTGGCCTGGAAGCCCAGGCCGTAGGACTTGTGGGCGCGGGCCACCAGGTCGTAGCCGATGGAGTGGATCTGGCCGACCTCGGCGAGGGTGTCCGGCTTCAGCAGCGGCGGGCGGTCGCCCAGCTCGCTGATCGCCGCCGCGTACATCCCCGCGAGGCCGCGCGCCGCCGCGACCCCGCCCGCCGACGCCGGTCCCTTGGCGCGTACGGCACGGGAGTTGGCGTAGCCCACCAGGTCGCCCGGGTTCGGGACGTGCTGGTTGAAGGCGATCGCGGCCAGGGTGTGCGGACCCGTCGGCGCCGCGTCCAGCAGGGTCTGCTGGACGGCCGTCGGCGCCATCGGCTGCATCGGGCGGTAACGGGGCTCCAGCGCCTCGGGCAGGCCCAGATGGAAGTCCAGCCCGTACGGCGCCCGGATCCGCTCCTCGTACAGCTCCTGGAGCGTACGGCCCGTCGCGCGCCGTACGATCTCGCCGCTGAGCGCGCCGATGACGAGCGCGTGATAGCCGAAGGCCGTGCCGGGACGCCAGAACGGCTTCTGGTCCGCGAGCCGTTCCGCGACCGCCCGGTCGTCGGCCAGCTCCTGCGGGGTGAACCCGGTGTC
>Ga0307508_10002596_pt1 | contig 19005 bp, 8 predicted proteins | sample 9_EM_MG_FD_203089 | JGI IMG/M metagenome (GOLD analysis project Ga0307508, IMG submission 203089) | Populus trichocarpa ectomycorrhiza microbial communities from riparian zone in the Pacific Northwest, United States - 9_EM | ecosystem: Host-associated > Plants > Roots > Unclassified | place... | reverse complement strand
ATCATTGGATTTTTATTGTATCTGAGCTTTGTTCCTAAATATTCCTACTCAATGCTCTATTAAGATTGAACATCAATTAGAGTTGTTAAGACTCATATTATGTTCTTTCCTTTATGAAACAAAGAAGTTGTTCTCATAAGATGAGAAATGAGGAATACTAAGAATTAATATGTAGGTTCTTGTCAGATAACATGTGCGCTGAACTTACCAGCATGAAAATCCTATATCGAAAGATCACTTACATCTATGGAAAGGCTCACATGATTGTTGTGTTAATAATTCTTAGACTTGATATCAATAAGTTATCTTATATAAAAAAATGTTATGCTTTGATCTTGACTACGCGTTATCCTAATCAAGGTAAACAAACGAGAAAATATCGGGTATAAAATGAACTAAATGAAGGTATTAGAGTGATCAAGAGATGATTCATCATCTTGGGTGAATTAGGAAAAAGTTCCACATGTTTTCAAATAATATTGATTGTAAATCCTTGCGTAAGGTAGAATGAGATTTGAAAAGAGTTTCAAATCTCATTCTAATAAAGAATGACTATAGTATTGAAAACAAATATGATTTGATAAAGTAGACACACTCTTTGCTATAATGTCTAAATTAGAACATTGTTGAAGAATGAATAAAAATTACATTAAGAAATTAGTCACTTCAAGGTTAAGTCAAACCATTTATGACTTTTCTAATATTTAGAGGATCTTGATAGTTGCTAGATATTGTATTTGATTTTCAAATATAAATCAATCAATTGTTGAATTGATAATAAATTAATTTATTTAATCCTATTTTATTTAGGATTGTGAATTATATTTGCATCAACTTATTAGAAAATTTAATAGGTCAAACACATAAGAACCATTGGTCAAAAACTAAAATAGGATGATTAATCAAGTGTGAGTTGATTGTAAATAAGTTTTAGAAATTGAGGACTATAATATAATTTATACAGAGAATTATAATTCTAAACCTAGAAAAATCAAGTAGAGACTTGATTGAATAAATTTTTAAAATTGTCATGAAATAATATATGTTATATTATTTAGGGGAAAATTGATAATTTTTTATTTATAGAGTTTTTCAGTTTTCTTATAAATAAAATGTTATGCCTCTAATTTTTTATGTAGAAAATAGTATTATAAATAACACTTGAAAAACACAAAATAAAAGGCTAATACTCAAAGGCATAACAATACATCTTTTCTAAAAGGGTTTATGAGATTTCTCATTAGTGGTTCGTGTAGATTATCATTAGAGGTCGGATATTTAAACAGCTTGTGGTTTGCGATAATTTCACCTTAAAGAAATTATCCAAAGTCAAAAGGAACATCTTATCTTCAGATAATCTTCGTACAAACCCTAAAAAACTCTAGATTTATTTAACGAGATTCTTGGGACTCTCAAAAAAATTTACATTTATTGTTACCATTGCATATATGTGTTTCGAGAAACCTAATAGTGGTAACAGAGCCATCATTAGACAATTAGAGTTCTTGATTGCATGTTTTAATTATTATTTGCATTAATTATGAATTAATTTTTTGTGCAAAATTATTTTTCTAAAAATTATTTCTATTTAATGATTTTTTTGAAAAACAAGTCTTTGGTTTCTGTTTTGATCAGATCTGGCTGGATTTTTCAAATCTAGTCAGAATCTACCATTGAAATAAAAAATATGTTTTTTTAATGGCCGCCATGTAACCGATGGTTACAATGACAATTTTGCTAGCATGCCTAACCATTATCAGCTCTCTCCTAGCAAGCAGTAGCAACACATCATGGCTACACTAGCAGCCACTATGTTGTTGGCAAGCTACAGTGCAAAATTATTGCAAGTGGAGTAGCGCAAGGCTACTGCTACCGGTGTGGGAAACCCATACCAACAATAGGTATAACAGTTGTCAGCCCACTGCTGGCAGCATGAAGAAGATAGGAGAAGAGGGATAAAATCATGATTCTCCCTATGATCTAATTTTAGGGTTTTAATATTTAAATCATGAATTTACCCCTGCAATTTAGACCTTATTACAATTATATCTGTAGACATATAAAATATTGATTTTATTTTAAAATTAAAACCCTATATTAAATTAATTATAGAATTACTTTTTCTAATTGGATTATGATAGAATTGAAATTTTTTGAGTTATGTAATATCTTAATAGGATTAGGATTTAATTAATTAATGTTTAGAAAAATATTTTTTTTTTCTAAAATAAAGAGAGTTTTTAAGCTGGAAGATTTTTATTTAATTGATCCTAAAATAATTTAGGATATTATTAAGAATTTTAATATGATTAATTTTCTTATTAAATTTTAAAAAATGGTTTTTCAATGAAAATTTTGTATTAAATAAAATTTATTATGTTTGAAGAATTATCAAATTGGATTTGATTTAATATTTCTAAATCTTAGAAATATTATTTCAAAAGTTGCACATCAAGCCAATAATTAGAATTGAAGCATGCAATATATTTATTTATGCATATTAATATGTTATTATGCATGATGGATGATTATGGTCATTTAAAGACCAATGTGATCATGTTTTTGATGGTTGAATGGTTGTAACATTAAATAGGGCATGTGTATCCTACATTTTCTTTATTTTTCTTCTAGTGTTGTAAAATTATTTTCTCATCTAATTCTCATTGAATATAACTCAAAGTTTCTTATTTAATTATGTAAATATTATGTAATTTAAAAATGTAGAAATTTAGATTTAAAAAAATATTTGTAATCTAAGACGAAAATTGAACGGTGGAAAAGACTACAACTGTGGTGTTGTCAAAAAACTTATAAAGATTTGTAGCAGCTACCTAGATTTTGACCTTCTAATTCCCTTCGATGGCTTGAGAAAATTAATTTAGATTTATCTATAATCATCAAATTAGAATAGCATGTTATGGGTGTATGTTTATATATAATTGTTATGTATGATATATAACTAATACTATAGAATGAGACTTAATTAAAATAATAAATTCCTCATTAATATATTAAGTATATGTTAAGAACATGATTTGTTGTCTTTCAATTTTATTTGCATAAAATCAAAGTTCTATTCATAAATAACTTGTTAAGCTACTCAAGGTTACTGTTAATCGAATATATTTAATGCTATAAAATTGGGTCTTGCTGAACTAACTGATAACAATTTAAGTGAGTTACTTATGATCATATAAGATTAAAGGTGCTAGTTAGGTGATATGTTTAGACAAATAGTTATCCCATAACTAATCTAGGAGTCACGTAAATATGTGATTGATAAACTATGTTATCTATTTAATTTAATTATCTTGATTTTTTGAGTTACTTAAGGTTATATAAATTAAATGGGATCCTAGTCCACTAGGAAATCTAAGTGAGATTTCCTGAATTAATAGTGAGGGGTTTTAATTTGAAGAAAAATAGTAGGAGATCAAATTATGAATAAGACCTTATCTAAACTTGGTTATAAATATTTATAAATTAAACCAATACTCATTATCTTTAAATAAATAGATTGATAGATTACCATGAGTAAAAATAAATATATTTCTATGTAGCATATTTGATGCTTATAAATTGACTTGATCAAACTTCTTGGACTAGTACTAAAATTTAAGGTTTCTTCTTAAATAAAAAAAAAGTTATATGTTATTGAAAATCTGATTCCTTTTGTCTTTGATGAGGATGTTGATAACAAAGTTAGGTTTGATTATTAACGTAATATTGATGACAATAATTAGGCCACATGTGTGATATTAGCTATCATGTCACTTGAACTTCAAACACAACATGGGAATATAGATAACCATATAATAATTATGCATATCAAAGAGTTATTTGATGCGACTAATAGAATTAAGAGGAATGTGACATGTAAGAGATTATTTTACTGCAAGATGATAGAGGATTCCTCGATGAACATCCATGTGCTGAGGATGATTGACTATTTTAGAATCTGGTCAGATTAAGCTTTGTCATGGACCATGACCAAGTCAACCATGATTATAATTCCAAAAGTAGAATGCCAAAAGTTTACTTGGTCTTGCAGTCTAAGCATAGAGTTCTACTTTCAACATAAAAAATAACAATGGTACTTATCATCATTATGGTACGGAAAATCACTACATGAGGAATTGAAAGACAATCTTGCAATTGTGAAGGCTAAAAATCTTATTAAAAATTTTGTTTCATGTGTGTTTATGATTGAATAAAGGTAAAGTGAGAATACAAGTTAGTAATAAAGTAAGGGTTTGCATTAACTTTTTCAAGTAGGCTGATACTAGAACTTGATATTTGATCTATCACTTTCTAGAGACATCTTATCCATTTTTGAATGGATTTAGATTTATTATTTAAGGCAAATGTAATTCATTTTATAATAATGATGGTTATTATGGATCTGATACTTAGACAAATTTGGTTTGTATATACATAATCATGAAATGTCCAGGTGCAATATAATAGCAAGAAGAACATATTAGATAATCAATATCCATATTATTGATGGAATTGTAGATTAGGTCATATCAATAAAACAAAAATCATTAAGTTACATAAAGAACGATATATGATCCTTTTGATTATGATTTAAATCAAACTTGTAAAGTTTGATTATTGAATAAGATGACTAAAACATCCTTTACTCAAAGAGTGAGAGATCTAATGAATTGTTAGGTCTAATATATGTAGATGTATATAAACCAATAATGATTCGTGTCATAGAACATGTTTCGTCATTGATGACATAATGAATATGATCATATATATTTGATGAAATTTTGAATCATTTGAAAGGTTCAAAGAATTCATAAATAAAGTTGAAATATAAATTGAAAAGAGTATTAAGATACTTCGATCAGATCGAGGTGGTGAATACTTCAGCTAAGATTTTAAAATTACCTAAAAGAGAATGAGATTCTCTCATAGTGGACACCTCCTGGAACACCACAACATAATAATGTTTCTGAAAGGAGAAATTGAACTCTATTGGATATGGTACAATCCATGATAAGTTATACAGACCTTTCACCTTCATTCTAGGGTTATGCCCTGCAAACTACTGCTTACCTTTTAAAAAAGGTTTTATCAAAATCTATTGATAAGACTCCATATGAGATATGAAATGGCAGGAGACCAATATTATCATACTTAAAGATTTGAGATATGATGTTTATGTGACACGTATTATATTTGAAAATATGGGAGCTAAGTCAAATAAATATAAGTTTGTGGAATATCTTAAAGAAACTATTGAATATTATTTATATCATCTCATTGAGAAAAAATATTTGTCTCAAAACATGTTACCTTTCTAAAGAGATAATTTGTTCTTAAAATGAGCAGTGGGAGGACAATAGAATTTGAACAAGTTCAAGAACTATAAGGTGATAGCTAAATGGAAGTTAAGCATGAGGCTATAAAATTGGATATTTAATCTGAAGCTCCAGAAACATAAGAATTCCTCTATAGATCTGGTAGGACAAATCATGCATCAATAAGATATGGACTTCTCATGGAAGTTGAAAATGAAAAGTTACTCATACTTGATGAGCTTATTAATTATAAGGAACCAATATTTGATATTGATTATAAGAAATGGCTTGAGGTCATCAAATCTAAAATGAATTCCATGTACACCAACCAAGTATAAACCTTGGTTGATCTACCTGAAAGGATAAAACCAATTGGATGTAAATGGATATTTAAGAGAAAGACTCACATTGATGACAATATACAAACATATAAAGCTAGAATAGTTGCAAAAGGTTACAAATAAAGACAAATAGGTTAAATTTGATGAAACCTTCTTATAGTAACTATATTAAAATCCATAAGGATTTTGCTTGATAAAATTGCATGCTATGATGATGAGATTTGTCAAATGGATGTCAAAATTGTATTCCTGAAAGGGAGTCTTCTAGAAGATATGTATGTGACACAACCTGAAATCCATAAGGATTTCTTATAGTAACTATATTAACCTTCTTGTAGTAACTATATTAAAATCCATAAGGATTTTGCTTGATAAAATTGCATGCCATGATAATGAGATTTGTCAAATGGATGTCAAAATTGTATTCCTGAAAGGGAGTCTTCTAGAAGATATGTATGTGACACAACCTGAAAGTTTTGAATCTAAGTTTTTTTCTAATAAAGTACGCAAGATATAAAAATTTATTTATGGACTCAAGCAAGCTTTAAGGAGTTGGAATATCCATTTTGATGAGATAATTAAAAAGTTTGATTTCATAAAAAATACAGATGAGCTTTGTGTTTATAAAAAGTTTTGTATGAATAGAGTCATTTTCTTAATATTATATGTAGAAGACATATTATTAACAGGAAATGATATTTCTAGTTAGTAAAGATATGATGTCCTAAAATTCCTCCATGAAGGATATGAAAGAAGTAACCTATATACTAGGAATAAAAATCTATAGAGGTAGATCAAAAAGGTTCCTTAGATTATCTCAATCTACGTACATATATAATTGTTAGTATATATGTCATGAGCCAATATGTTGGTTACATGTGGCATTGACTTTGTTTATGTAAATATATTTAATTTTAATAAAGACTTTATTTATCTTTAATATTTATCGAATATTTCATTAATAAATTTAATATTTGATTAATGAATCTATAGTAAATATAAAGTTCTTTGGACAAAAATGCTTTGCAAAAAAATTATATAGTTGTTATAATTATAAGATTCATATTGCATCAAATTAAATATTTTTGGTCAATGCTTTACTAAGAATGGATATTAATTAGAGTTGTTGAGACTGATACATATCATGTTCTTTTTTTTATGAAAGAAAATTGTTGTTCTTATAAACTAAGTATGAGGGATATCTAGACTAATATGCAAATGCTTGTCAGATGACATGTATATTGAAATGACCCGCATGAGAATCTCATATAAAGAGATTATTTGTGTCTATGGAAATACTCATGTGACAGTTATATAAGTGATCTTTAGATTTGAGAATACTAAGTTATCTTATATAAATAATTTTATGCTTTGATCCTGTTACACGTTGTTCTAATTAAGGGTAACAAACAAGAAAATATTGAATATAACAAAAACTATATGATGATATCTGAGTGATCAAAAGAGAATTAATCACCCTAGGTGAATTAGGAAAAATGTTCCACATGTTCTGAAATAATACTGATTGTAAATCCTTGCGCAAGGTGGAATGAGATTTGAAAATAGTTTCAAATCTTATTCAAAGAATCAATGACTATGGTGTTGAGAACAAATATGATTTGATATAGTCGACACACTTCATGCTATAATATCTAAATTGAAATATTTTTTTTATAAAGGGATAATAATTATTTTGAGAAACTAGTTATTGAAAGGTTAAGTCAAACTACTTGTGACTTTGCTAATATTTAGGAATCATGACAAGTTGCTAGACATTGTACTTGATCTTCAAATATAAATCAATCAATTATTGAGTTGATAATAAATTAATTTGTTTAATTTATTTAATTCTATTTTATTTAGGATTGTGATTTATTTTAGACCAACTTATTAGAGAACCTAACGAACCACACATATAAGAACCATTGGTTAGAAATTAAAATGAGATGATTAATCAAGTATGACTTGATGATAAATAAGTTTTAGAAATTGAAGACCATAGGTAATTTATATAGGAAATTACAATTCTAGACCCAAAAAAATCAAGTAGGGACTTGATTAAATAAATTTCTAAAACTGTTATAAAATAATATATGGTATTAGTTATAGGGCAAATTGATATTTTGCAATTTATAGGGTTTTCGGGTTTTCTTATAAATAAAATGTTATGCATCTTATTTCTAAAGTAGTATGTAGTAAGTAGTACAAAAAAACTATGTAAGTTACAAAACACTTAAAAAACCCAAAACAAAAGAGCTAGCATTCTAAGGGATCTTGGAACTCCTGAAGAAATTTCAAATTTATCATTTCTAGTATGCATATATGTTTCAGGAAGCCCAACAATATTATGCTAAAACAGTTTAGCATAGAAAAATCTAAAAGATAATACTTACCTATTTTGTATAGGATTCCTCTCTCCAAGGATATGTGCTTTAAAACAAAAATTGAGAGAGATAAGATGAAAATATTCCACATGCTTTGGATATAATATCCATAATGCATATGATGTTATGTACAAGACCAAATGTATCGTATGCTTTAAATAGAACAAGTAAATACCAATTTAATCCAGGTGAATGTCACTAAAAGATAGTTAAAAAAATATTTTTTTAGTACTTGAGAATTAAGAATGTTTTTTTGTTCTATAGAGGAGATGAACTAGTAGTTCATAATTATTTGAATGCTAGTTTTCAATCATATATTGAAAAAAAAAATCCAATCGGGTTATATTTTACTTTAAATAATGGTGGTGAGCTAGAAGAGCTCCAAATAACAATGGATAAAAGAGGATAAAAGACTAAAGTACATATCTACGTATGTGAGTGATCAAAGTAGATTCTACAACTAAAGTTAAGTACATATCTACGTTTGAGAGGATAAAAGAGGTTGTTTAGATCAAGAAATTTATCATTAAACTAGGTGTGGTTCCTAGCATTATTGATCTTGTTGCTCTATATTGTGATAACAATGGAGCCATTGCACAGGTAAAGGAACCAAAGTCTCATCAATGATCGAAAAATATACTTAGACAATTTTATTTTATTAGAGAATCATGGAAAGGAAAAGATGTAAAGATAGAGTGAGTACCTAATGAAAAGAATCTTGTAGATTCTCTTACTAAGTCACTATCCCAGTAAAAACATTATCGTCAAGTAAAGCGATATGATATTTGATACATATGTGATTGGCATAGTGCAAGTGGAAAATTATTAGTACATATGCTCTATAACCAATCGATTGGTTACACGTCATATTGAATTTGTTCAAGTAAACATATCTAATTCTTAATAAAGACTTTGATATTTATCAAATATCTAATTAATGAATATAATATTTGATTAATGAATCTAGAGTAAAGATAAAGTTCTAGAGACAAAAATAATTTGCAGAGGAAATTATAAAGTTTATAATTATGAGATTTATATAGCATCACAACATTATTCCTAAATGTTCCTAGATAATTGGGGGATAATAATTACACTAAGAAATTGATCATTGAAAAGTTAAATCAAACCATTTATGATTTTCCCAATATTTAGGGAATCATGGCAAATTATTAGACATTGTATTTGGTCTTTAAATATAAATCAGTCAATTGTTAAATTAATAGTAAATTAATTTGTTTAATTTATATAATCCTATTTTATTTAGGATTATGATTTATATTTGGGTCAACTTATTAGGGAAGCTAATGGGTCACACACATAAGAACCATTGGTCAGAAATTAAAATGAAATAATTAATCAAATGCGACTTGATTGTAAATAAGTTTTAGAAATTAAGGACTAGAATGTAATTTATACAGAGAATTACAATTCTAGACCTAGAAAAATCAAGTAGAGACTTGATTGAATAAATCTCTAAAATTATTTTGAAATATTATATGTGATATTATTCAAGAGAAAAGTTGATATTTTTTTATTTATAAGGTTTCAGGTTTTTCTATAAATAAAATATTATACCTCTTTTTTTTTTTATAGAAAATACTATAATACAGAACACCTAGACATAAAAAAAAAGAGCTAGCAATTAAAGATATAACAATTATTTTTTTATAAAAGAATTTAAAAGAATTTAAAAGACTTGACACATAAGTGATTTGCAACAAATTATCTTTGAATCAATTATTCAAAATTGAAAAGAACTTCTGATTCTGATGATTGGGTAATTTTTATATAACTAGATTTGTCTAATTAAATCTGTGAAACTCTGACAAAAAAAAAATAAAAATTTATTTAATGGAAGTCACTTGCTTCGCGGTGCCAATACAAGAAAATACTTTTGGCCTTGTTCGCCAACTTCTTTGACAACTCCAGATCTTCTATCAAAGATTACTAACCTTCTCCTCCAAAGGCTTAAAGTAAGAAACAGCTCTTGTTCTCCTTCAGCAACCTCTCAGCCCCACGATCAGCATGAAAGCAAGTTGAGGAATATAGAGAACCATCAACTGATTTCTCAGACACCCAATTTTCTGATTTCCTTGATGATCACGAATATTAAACCATGTGCAACGATAATATACATATCACTAATGGAAGTGCAATTGGTGGCACGACTACAGTTCTTGAGTCATGCTTTAAAGAGAAAGAAGATGGTAGGGGAAATGAATTGGCTTTGACTATAACAGGAATGATGTAACACAGTCCTCTAGCGGTGATGGCAACAACTTGGGTGGTGAAGGGGAAGAAGATGGTGAAGGAGAAGAAGAAGGGTAAGAAGGGACCGATATCGGAGCTCTGGATTTCCATTTTGTTGATAATGTTGAGTTTTATTGTTACAACTCTCCTTTCCAGATTGCTGAAGAGATTGAAGAGCCAGTGAAGCCAGTGGAGCCAGTGGAGCCAGAGTACTAAGCAGATGAGCCTTCAATGCTTAAAGCAGCCATGAAGAGAATGAAGTATGAGAGGAAGTTCTCTCAGCTTCTCTTCATTCTTTTAATGGATTCCTGAACGCTTCTTTAAAGTTGGAACTTGGAACAGGAAATGGCAAGGGGAAAGGAAATTCAGATCAATTAGCCAAAATTCGGAATGCATGTAACAAGAAGAAAGAGGAGAATAGATCAAAAGAAGAAAGCATGGAAATGATGCAGAAACAGGATGAATACTTGCAAAGCTCAATCGAAATGGGGTCTTCTTCTTCCTCTTCTTTGAGCAATGATGGGGGAATTCTCTTTGGAGCACTCTTGATCTACCACCAATCTGTTTCATCAACTAAATGGTCGAGGATCTTCATTCCATACGCATTTCATGCTCTAATTAACTACACAACATTCAGATTTTTTTTGACGTTATATTAGCTTTCTGGACAACAACAGAAAGTATCTTACATCAATTTCAGAAGTCATTAACAGTTAAAGAAAATTCAGATGTATAGAGCCCTGATGCATTTGAGGCTTGATCGCATCATCCAGACTGTAAGCAAAAAAACCATTTCTCCGTTTTGCTCTTTTAATTCTTAACCGGTGATAACTTCGAAAGGATTAGTGGGATAACTGTCATGAATTCTAGTTCTTATTGTCTAGTAAGAAAATCTAAAGATGCAAAGGAAAACGTTTTGCAGGAGTTCAGGAATCTGGACTTTAGCACTTGAACATGAAACTATTTCAACTTTCTAATAAAGATTTAGCTGACATCAAGATTCAAGAAAGCTAAGAGCATGAAGTTGAATCCTAATGGAAAGCTTATGGATCTTAGTTTTTCCTCGGTATATTCTTTTCTAAGAAGATTGCAGAGCAATGAAGTGTATCATATTATTTCAATTGATGAAAACAAACTGCCACTAGCAAAACCGATTCTGTATGATCTCCACTATCTTCTTTTGGTAGGTTGGAACATTTGGATTGACAAACCAAGACTCTAAGAAAGTATTTCTTGTCATCCGAACACATAAAACAACAGGATAGAAAAAGAAAGCACCGAGGCAGCAAGTAAAATTGTTAAGTGAATGCTGCATTTCACTGGAACAGCAGCAGCACAACTGTTACCCGCAGGCAAAAATGAATTAACAAGTGCAATCAAACCCTAATTTCAAAACTTCGCAACTTTACAGGCTTGGACATGGCAGAACACCCAAATTTGCATGCTTGTTCAGGCGTTTAGTCCATCATCCTGCACTGAAGTTAGGGTGAAGAAACTAGGACCTCAAAGTCATAGCTCATAGTTTGAAACATATAATTTGAAAAAATAATTGCATGCACAATTATTGTTACAATAATGTCATAACTTCATGGAAAACAACTAGATTTGGTTAATCCTTTCCTAGAAATTATAAAAAGAAAAATTCCTCATTGGCCACATAACTTTGAGGGAAATCCTAGTTAAGATAAAACCACTTTATGTAACAAAGACTACTGGTGATTTTACCCACAGCACAGCAGGATGTTGGCCTCAAACAACTATTACCCACATAAAACCAAGGGAAAATTTTAAAGGTAAAGACAGGCTCAGGCCGAGAAGCTATATACATCACGAGTGAATTCCTATTCACATGCATGACAAGAGATCCGTGGGCAATGGTCCTCTCAAAAGCCTACCTACAGGACCCGGAGCTGAGCAAGAAAAGCTGCACAAAGATCCAAAAAGAGAAACTGCGGGCCCTGTACTCTTTGCAAGTCCAGCAGGTACTTCTCATCACGAGTTTTGTATAGCTGTTCAAAACCATTGCAAGAGCACAAATATTAGTAAAACCTTCAATCTTAGCCATCAAACTCTGGAAATCAGCTCAATACAATAATCTACAAAGCTACTGACATGAAAAATGATCCTTTATCAGCAGTGCACATTTACAGCGTCTATATCAAAACAATAGTTAGAGCATCTTAAAACTAAAAAAAAAAAGAAGCAATCTCCATTATTGTCTTTTGTCCACCCACTGAACCCAACAAATGACAAACTTTTTCTTTACGAGTTCTTTCTAGGAGGATCGAAATGCAATAGTCAAAGAAGCAATCAGAATGGTTAACATTACCTGCACTTCAAACTTGACCACATTTGGTGAATTAGTGACTCCATCATTTTCAATAATGGTGGGTTCATCCCCAAAGAAATGATTGGTGTGCACTGGATCATTAACCATTCCTTCATGGTGACCAGGAGTGCCTGGAATCCACCTGCACTTCATATTGTACTGACCAATTTTCTTCCAGGATACATTCAGTTCTTGCAAAGCTTTGAGAACTTCTGTCATTATTTCACGAGGGTGGGCTCGAGACTGTCAAAGTGTAGGGGGAATATATCATCAATTATAATTGTAACATAACCACAGGTAGTCTTAATAAAGCTGTTCACTCCATCATTTCACATGTTCTACAAACTAAATGGCTTGAAAAATTGCCTAGACTTCCCAAACAAAAAGAGCTAAACAAGTAAAACTCCACATTCCTCAAATATCATGTCACTTGTATATGACCTTGGACTCTTTTCCAGATCAAACCCCCTTGATTCATACTAGAAATTGGCTCTTAGCATTCTACCATTGGAAACACCTAAAGAGCAAAGAAACTTAACCTGGAGTCCAAGAGCCCATTTCCTCTCTACTAGGAACTGTGATTTCAAACCCATTCCTTGATAATCCATGAATCCTGGAAGGCGGTGTCCACCAGCTGGAGAAGAAGATTCATTCTGATGCATTCCATTGAATGCACATTCCTATAAAATTCAGAACAAAAAGGGTCAAAATGATTATGGAAACAAAAAAGGGTCCAATGTTTTTATCCTGGTCAAATGAAAAAAGGAAGTGAAGAAAAACAAGTCTAATGGAAAACTTGTTAAGAGGAAAATGTAACCATTGATCAAAAAATGATTGAAACAGCAGTGCACAGTGTACTATCCCACCTCCGCCATCACACCCACATATGGCATGCCAAAATTTAGAGGTCCCAAGTCTCTTTTAAAAAATCATTATCGACTCAATATGACTCCCTATACATAAAATACAATGAGGAAACATTTTCTTCTTCTCTAAAGTAGACTTGGGAAACCAAACGCACCATAGTTTCTTGGAACTCAGCTCCAAGATAGCCATTGGAAACACGAAATCGATTATCCAGTAACAAATAGTAAGCAACAGTACCCTGAAAAATCCATGGTAAGTGATGAGACCATATCAATTATTGTATACAAAAGGAGTTTTAAGAGACCAATCACAGAGTTTCAGAAGGACCAAACCTCATTTTGCATTCTGTTGCGAAGAGATTCAATTAGCTGGTTCCTGTCAAATCCCATCTTGATCACTTCTTGGAGAATTTCCTCATCAATCTGAGCAATGTCAGTCAATGGTTCAATAAATTGCTTGACAAATCTCTTCATACATATGCAATAAAAATATAGACTGAACCTTTTTAGCTTGTTGCATTGTATCTGGTGGGGGCACGGCCAAATAACGGGGAAGGCGAGCTTGGAACCATTGATGTTGACGAATTTCAGGAATGGTCATTCGCTTCATTGGATCAACCACAAGCATCCTTGGTATAAGATCTCTTGCTCCAGGTGATAAATGACTGGGAAGAGTGTATATCCCACCCTAAAGACATAGATAGAGGACACAATAGGTTAAATCCATGGACCATTGAAATATGATAAAATGATCCTAGTCTTAGAGATCTCATGATCACCCATTAACGGAAGTTGTTTGATGACAAGCTCCTCAATGTTACAAGCCATGGACAAACTACTTTTCTTAACAAGACGGGATTTATATTCTTAAATCAAACTCCGACACATGCTAGGTGAGCCATCGAATGCAAGAGAATCTACATGGCAGAACAAGCCATAAAGAACAAGTAATGTGACATGGGTCACAGCTGGACAGTCAGTGTACTATGTTAGAGAACTTATAACCAACTCAAAAGCTTAAGATGGGCACTTCCCCTTCACATTATAAACCATGCCAATACTCTTTATTTTAAATTGTGTTATTTTTTATCTGAATACCTAATAATTTAGAAAATCAGTAATTCCAAGACCAGTAAATAAAGTTAACAAAATGACAATATTACTATACAGTAAATTGTTATTAGAAAAACGATGAGAAGGGAACTAGCTGCTCAAGTAAGATGGTCATGTCATCCAGGAAAAAAAAAACCAACAAAACAAGTGAGGTCCATTGAAGCCATGCATGCAAATTATATTGCAGGGTCTTCAACTCTAAGAAAAAAGTTTCAAAAAACAGAAATGAACTCTGGGATCCAGAGCAGTCAGCATGCAAAATTCAAGTCCAAGCATGCATAACTGGATCTGTAAGATAAGTAATAAATAGAAATAAGTCTACAAACTACTTAGACAATATTCCAAAGATGTTGATGATCTAAAGCCATGAAAAGCATTAAGTGAAAGGTCATTATTAGGCATGCACTGATCTTAGTGAAAAGAATTCCCAATACCTTTATTTTCTTAAAGAGGTTGGGAATGTTTTCATCATCGAAAGGTAGCGTACCGCAGAGAAGAGCATACAATATAACACCGCAGCTCCATACATCTACTTCAGGTCCAGCATACAATTTCCCAGAAATCACCTACAAAATAAATAAATCAACAAATAATGCAGAAATTAACCTTAAAGTTAAACCAATACAAGGGACAACTGTATTTTACATGAAAAAGAAGGGTGTCTTCTTTTTATCAATTAAATGTTTATAAATCCATTAACAAGTAATACCACAACTCCATACCTCTGGGGCAGCATAGTTTGGGCTTCCACAGCTTGTCTTTAGAAAATGACCATCTCGCATTATATTGCTCAGCCCAAAATCAGCTATCTTCACATTCCATTTAGAATCCAATAACAAATTCTCAGGCTTAAGGTCTCTGTGAACAACCATATTCCTGTGGCAATATTCCACACCGGAAATTATCTGCACCAAGAAAGAATTTGGCATACTGTAAATGAAGATAAATTATAAGAAATTTGTGATGCATATTAGTAGGCAATACTACCTGCTGGAAGAAATTGCGTGCCTCATCTTCCTGCAATCTACCCTTCTCCACGATATAATCAAAGAGCTCCCCAGACTTCACATACTCCATGACAACATATATGTCAGTCGGTGTTTCTATAACCTCATAAAGTCGTATAATGTGAGGATGCATAAACAGTCTCAAGATTTTGATTTCTCTTCTCACTGCAAAAGGGAAGACAACAGAGGGCATAAGCCCATCAAATTGAGCTGCAACAATCCTTGAAAATTTGAACAAAACTATCACCCACAAGGAAAAGAACAAAACCTTACTTAAACTCCCTAGAAAAATGTTTAAATAACTTCATATATAAATCTTGATGGTCTCAGTATAGCATTTTTCATTTAAAGTTTCAAATGGCCTCCTTGTAGTCATATAAATGCCATTACAGTTACTATGGAAAGAAATCATCCATTCACATCACAAATAGGAGCATCCATCATTGAAGTTAATGGAACAGCAGATTACCCAATCACATCTACTTGTTTTGATTGAAAAAGAGTCACAGGCAATACATACCTTTTTCTTCCATATCCATGTTTTTTATCTTACGGCGGTTAAGTATCTTGATGGCAACTTTGTGCCCCGTCAATGCATGCTCTGCTATTTTCACCTTGCCAAAGGAACCGATTCCAAGTGTTTTACCAAGCTTATAATTTGCTAAATACATATCCACACTACTGCTGCCTCTGTAAGATGACCCATCCATTTGCCTGAAACGTGAAAGCAATTACACAAATATATCAGTGTTGTATATATGCACTAGCATGTTGAGGTGGCTTTAGAACTGGAACATAATTACAAACATTTCAGCATGGCATTTCAAGGAAACTGCTTCATTATTAATAAAAGAAGTTGGCTTTAAAAGAAACATTTCATACATGCATAGAAATCTCCTCCTTCAGGCGATGACATAAAAGCTAACACATATGAAACAATCAACAACCCAATGGGTTGCTCAAAATAAATTATGAAAACCTGATATGGAAATTTTAGTAGCATGCTAGGAACAGTTGCGTCAAGAACAACTATCTGTACACTCTACAGGTCTCATTGTTGATAAAATCCATGTGTTGTGAGCATGGAATCAAATAATTGCCTTGAAAGGAAATCAGAGGGGTGGGATTCCACTATTCAGTGAACGAGGAACGATTTCAGAATAACACCTCTAACAGCCATTGATGGCCAGTAACAGACGTTGATTGCTCAACATGTTGTGGCCATTTCATTTGAAAACTATCGATGTATTACTTCTGGGAGAGAATTGAAAGAATCTCTTAGCTATGCATGTATTAAGCTCAGTTGCCAATAATCAGGTAATAAGGTAACATGCGTATGTTCCATGAAAACTAAGGTATTTACTCATTTAAAGTATCAAAATTGTCGTTTATATAGTAAAACTGTTAAAACCTACGCACTAAACAACTCAGCAACAGCCATTACCATTACCTAACCCGCAATCGCCACAGCGTAGCGATCCTAACCAAAATTTAAAACCATGGCTGTGAGTCCCATCAGTCGAATTTCCCACGATAATTTCTCCAACAGTGAGATCCATCTAAATATTTTAATAAAAAACTGCTCTTAATCTACCGTAAATAAATTCTACTGTCTAAGTAGTTTCCTCAGTTCCCTAAATTTTGAAGAAACAAGAACACCCCATGAATAAAAAAGCACACCCATAAGTAGTCATGCATGGCTGAGATCACAAACAATTTCAAAAACCCATTTCAGTTTTTACAAAGCAGTGAAATTTTACAAAATTGTTACTCCCAAGAATTTCATAAATCCCAAGATTTCACATTTCCAAGCATGACAGCTTAATCACTCAATTAATTGATGATTTCACCCAATTCAATTAACATGCCAGTGCATTTCGTAGCCCTAATTTGAACAACTCTCAACTTTAAAAAGAAGAGAAAAAATAAATGAAAAGGAGAATGGGAAATTATCAAAATCATATCAAATTAAGCTCGAATTACAGAGAAAAGAAAAGAAAAAAGAAAACAAGAAATGGAATTCTTAAATCAAGTAAAGAACCCCAGCTTCCCACAGATCTTACAATCAAACATAAAAAAGTCAAACATCTTACAATCGAAGACATACACAGAGACGTACCGAGAATGGGAGAATCTGTCGCTAAAGTCGCAAAACCGAGCTCAAGAAAGACAACAAGAGGCAGAAACAGAGATTCTAAGATTTTATAAAGAGACAGTTCTAATCATCGATTAACGTGATTACTTTGTAGTAAGACTTAGGAGATCAATTTACTTTTGTTGTTAATCCTCTCTCTCCCTTTCAATTGCTAATTCTCTCTGATTTAATTACAGATTCACCTCCGAAGACAACAAAATCTATTTTTTTTTTCCTTCACTTTCTCGACCTGAATTGCCCTTATAATCATTGGTTGATTGATGGCAGTGGTGTCCTATGTTGGGCATTGAAATAATGTTTAGGTGTTGAGGGTAAATTTGGTAATTTAAAAATGAGATGGTTAACGAGGAGGGTGTTATGGTAGATTCTCTTTTCTCTCCTAGAAAGCGGTACAATCAAAAGAGTGAACGGTGAAAACGTTCGCAACTTTGTATGTCAACGCAACGAAGTTTTTTAGCATTATTATTAAATTCTAAAATATACTCATTTAAAAAAAATAATCAATTTTTTTTTATTAATATATTTTTTTATTTTTATTAATGAATACAAGGATTTTAACTAAAATTATTGTTTCTATTAAAAAAATAAATATTTTATGATTGTTAAAATAATTTTAAAAATATTAAAATAGCATATTCTTATTTTATATGTGATTAAAAGTTAAAAATATCACAAATATGATAAAATTATATTAAAAATCTATTTAAAAATTTTAAAAATAAAAATAAATTTTTATTGAAAATTTATATTAGTATTTAAAAATTATATCTAAACTAAAAAATAAGCAAAAGTGTAAAAACAATTTTGATTGCAAAAAAAAAAAACTAAAAAAAAAATAGGACACAAAAGGGCCTGACTCAGAAGAATTAGACAGGAACGAAATATTATGGCCAACAGCATTCAAACCCACGATCTATACCCGCTCAACCATGCGCACCTCAGCCACCTCAGCTATTATATAAAATTATTATAAAAAAAATTTTTAAAAAAATTTTAAATTCAAGTTTTATAAATTTTAAAATTACTAAAAATTTATATAATTTTTAACTTTATGGCTTATAAAATTAATCGAGATGCAAACAAACTGGCCCGAACACCTATATTAATAAAAACAATTGTTATAAACTGATCGAACAAAATATATTAAAGTATTTTACTGTTCATATAAACAGTAGCACTATAAAAAAAAAAAAAAACCTTAATTTTTAGAAATAATTAAAGGGGCGTGTAAATTAACAATAA
>Ga0307508_10002595_pt1 | contig 19007 bp, 22 predicted proteins | sample 9_EM_MG_FD_203089 | JGI IMG/M metagenome (GOLD analysis project Ga0307508, IMG submission 203089) | Populus trichocarpa ectomycorrhiza microbial communities from riparian zone in the Pacific Northwest, United States - 9_EM | ecosystem: Host-associated > Plants > Roots > Unclassified | place... | reverse complement strand
GCGCCGACAACACCGACAGCACCGACAGCGCCGACAGCACCGCCAGCGCCGGACGACAACAGCGCCGACAGCACCGACAGTGCTGACAGCGCCGACAGCGCCGGACGACAACAGCGCCGACAACACCATCAGCACCGACAGCGCCGACAGCACCGACAGCGCCGGACGACAACAGCGCCGACAGTCGCGAGACGGACGCCGTCGTAGACTGGCATTCGCGAGACCGACGCCGTAGCGGAGTGGCATTCGCAAGACCGTCGACGTTTGAAGAGTGTCGCTCGAGAGGCCGTCAATACATGCTCACAACTCACATGTGTACTCATACCCTCGGAACTCACATTTGTACTCATACAGACTTCTCTCATGCAACTGAGCCTAGAATCGACACGCCTTCTAAGGGCGAGTCGTTCCTGAGCCTAGGAATCGACACGCTTCCTGAGCCTAGGAATCAACACACCTTCCGAGGATGAGGCGTTCCGGCACGAGGTGCTGCGTCCCAGCCAACAAACATGGTACACCGGGATCCTTCGCCGTAACAGCAATGGTCGAAGTGTTCTATAGCACGTGTGATATCGTCAGATATGGTAGATACAGGCGCTATTTAAGAGTACTCTCCTTATTCACTCATAGTTATACTGTCTAATTTAATTTACGTATTGGTCCAATGCACCTGAAGCTGTGACACTGCCTGACTCTCGTAACAGCGTAGCTTGAGCAATTTAGCTCAATCCCTAGCAGTATACAAAATATAAGAATCACCTCGTGTGGATACCCGAGGAAAACAGCATGCTCACCACAGGTCACCCATATTCTTACTGTATGTGATAACATACGTAGTCTTTAAAACGTAGCTGGTAAAAGACTGCTGATTGGCAAAAAATACATAGTTGCGTTAATTACTAGATTTTCCCAGCAGTTCCGGCACACAGTATCCTGAATGTATACCTCTTCTATAAACCACTGGCTATCCTTTATCTTCGCAAGAATACGTATATTTGTATTAATAAAAGTTCTATGTTGACGCGTTGTAATCTTATTTCGTAATGCTACGGTATTTGAGCCCACTCTACGGTAGTTCCAAAACCTCGGCATTTTTCCAGTATCAATAAACACCCACTTTTTGCTATAGTAGCGAAATGTGAGAATTAGCGTGAAACTAAATTCCCTCAAAGGGGTTATTTTGCAAAATAGTACGCGGCTCCGACACATGGCGCTTAACATGTTTGGGAAATATTGCCCATGAAGCGCAGGGGGGTCACGGAGGCCGCCCCACTTCGACCGACACCCCGTCCCCCCAGAAAGCACATGGTGGTGCTGCGGATAGCCAGGCCGGACATCACCAACGAAATCCCACACACAAGGGCCCAGAAAACGAGAATGCTGACGAATGAGTCAAGCTCGACCTCATCTCCGATGCCCAGCAATTAGAAGCCGGATTTTTTTTTGTTTTTGTTTAATCATACTCGCATACAGCCAAACTATCTAGACTATGGCGGCGAAGATTTTTATCCGTTTTCCCTCTGCTGTCCGCATTTCTGCCATTACTGTCTCGTCGCCCCGCTTCGACTGTCCCCCGCGGCCCCCCCGGCATACTGCGTAAATATGCATTGGCAATTGCAAGTGCACACTCCTCCCGACGTAGAGTAGGTCTAGATACGTACGCTACATTGTATGACAGCAAGCAACTTACGGAAGCTTGCCATACAAACAGTACCCAATAGCCCCTAGGAGCACCCTGAACACGATCAACGCAGAAACATGTAGAAAGAATGTAGGAGAAGCGTACGAAAAACAAAACTTAGAGTTCGACATAACCCATACACGCTCCTACTGTATGTTCCCCAACCTCAATCCCACCCACCTCTCTTTCGCACATTTTACGTCTCTGCCTGCCTCAAATTCCGGGTTGGCGCCGCCACTTCCTCCGCCTCGTCGTCAGACCCGGCCGGAGCAACCTTCCTTCTGGCTTTTCTTGAGCTGGTTGTAGGCTTCGGAAGGATGTTGGAATATAGGGATCGATAGAGATGAAGATAGTGAATTGATTGATTGATAGAACGTCGAAGGTAGGACATTCTCTCTATATACAACGGGCCTGAGGGACTCTCCAAGGGGAAAGGACGGAAGACTGTCTCCCGAGCCGGTGCTCGGAGACTATGGCAGCTGTCATCTCCGGACGTGCCGTCTCCGGTCCGTCATCTCCGGACGCCGTCTCCGGTCCGTCATGTCCGGACGCCCATTATTCTGACACTTCCCCTCGTACGGAAGATGTAAAAGAACGCAGGAGAGAAGGAGAAAACGAAACGGCCAGTACAGAAACAAACAGCAGCAGGAGGAAAAAATATTGAAAAACCCAGTATCCTCGGATGCCTCGTTAAAACTCATAACCGTGTAAAAAACCTCATGGGAAAACCACGGACATAGGAGAAAGAGTGCATCCACCAAAGAGAGAAAGAAGAGGGAAAGAAAACCTGTTCAACCACCCGCCATGTGCTTCACCGGAAGCTTCCCCTGGATACCAGGCCGATTCCCAGGCCGGTCCATAAGAAAATCTGCCCATTGTCAGCGTTGAGCGAACATAGCAACTCCATCATATGTCATGCGCGACTGCTCCGGTATGGGGACGCCACAGTAGCTCCCATATTTCCAAGCGCGCGCAGTGATCGCATCTTTGAGAGTGCACGGCAGCTCCAGTGTGGGGTGCCACAGCAGCTCCAGCATCACCAAGCGCGTACATCAGCTCCCCGAGCGCCCGCGTCAGCTCCGGTGTGGGGCGCCGCAGCTGCTCCGTCATCACCAAGCGCGCACACAGCTCCGCCCAAACATTTGGGGCTCAGAAAACATACCTGCAATCGGCTATAAGCCGTGAACCACAACCTCACTCGGGTAGTCCCCAAAAATTTACACGGGCAGTCTGCGCGGAGGGTCGCTGAGAGCTTCTTTCTTCTGTGAGCCTTTCTGCCTCTTTCTTCACCTGGCAGTCACCTTCCTTGTGTCCTTCTCGTGTGCAGTAAAAGCATCGTAGCCCTGAATTGCTAGGCCTCCCGTACGGCTTCCGATTGCCGTAGCCCCGTCGTTTGCCGTGCCGAGCTCTTGCTGCGAGTGCTTGACGGGTATTGCCGGCGATGTTGAGGTTTGAACCGACTTGGTCGGTCCTCCGTGCGAGCGATGTCTCTTCCTCGATAAGGGCTGCAGTAACAGCATCCACGCTTTGCTCCTCCGGAGGTTTGTTTTTGAGAACGCCGACGGTAATTGCGAACGATTCAGGTACGGTTCGAAGGAGGTGGCAGACGACGGTGGTATCCGAGATCGCTTCTTCAGTTCCGGCCAATTCTTGGCGAATGGCGAGCAGGCAAGAGATGTATTCGGCGACTGAGGTGCCAGGCTTCATCGTCGAGGTATGGAACCGGTTGATGATGTCATTTCGGCCGGATTTCAGGGAGGCAGAGTCGTATTTCTGGCGAAGGAATTCCCAGAGGCTGGCCGAATCATCGATTTTATTCTTGCGAAGAATGCTGATGACGGTTAGGATGGTAGGTTCGACTGATAGGTAGATCATTGAAGCTGCTCGGTCAGTGCGCCGATAGAAGTCACAGGCAGCAGCAGAAGTTTGAGGGTTCGGTGGGGTTTCTTTCCGGGTGACGATCTTGAAGGCGCCTTCCGCAGTAAGGACTTCCCTCATGTCGTCTTTCCACGAATGGTAGTTGCGTGCATTAAGCAGCTCGGTGACTTCGAACTTGACAGTTTGTCGGGTAGAGGTCATGGTGGCGATATCGTTATGAAGTGATGCGGCTCAAAGGGTTGAGGCTTAAAACCAAGTGTCAGGGATGAGATGCAGAAGCGAGGCAGGTACTATTATCTATCGATGGGTAGTGGATTGGCAGAGCGTTCAATCCGGGCTCATAACCTGTTGGAATATAGGGATCGATAGAGATGAAGATAGTGAATTGATTGATTGATACAACGTCGAAGGAGGAACATTCTCTCTATGTACAACACGCCTGAGGGACTCGCCAGGTGTAAATGACGGAAGACTGTCTCCCGAACCGGCTCTCGGAGACTCGGGCAGCTGTCATCTCCAGACGTGCCGCCTCCGGTCCGTCATCTCCGGACGCCCATTATTCTGACAACTTCCTGTAGCAGCCCCGCGTCGAGGGTTTCCGGCTCCTCAAGTAGGATAGTGCTTTCCGTTCCTCCGGCGTTGGTGGGGGCGTTTGTGAGCCTCCGCCCAGTCGCCGTATGGGCGCCGACAATCTCCTGCGCCTGGTATCTCTGCGGCAGGCTCAGCAGTCATAGCCCAAACCGACACCGCCTGTTCTCCAGCTACACCGTCGCTGCCCGGAGTCCTGATTCCATCGAGAAGGCGCCCAAGTTGGTCGTCCGGAAGCAGCCAGTGGTTGCTCGCGCCTCCGGGTTAACCAGCAGCTGCAGTTCATTCTCCTGTCCAACGGAGCCTCGGACACGGTCTCCCTTCCACCACAGCTCTTCTCCGAACATGGGGACTGACTGGACGCAGGCCGTCATGACCTTCCGGCGGCTGACCGGAGCCAGTCCCATTTGCCCCGCAAACCGCCGGAGCCTTGCCATCGCCTTCTTACCGTCCTTTAGCCGGATGGCGTGGTGGTCGATCAGCGTGAGCTGCGGGTCGAACCAGGTGTCCAGCCACAGCGTCGCCTCGTTGCTGAATGGAACTGTGAGACTGGGGTGCTAACGCGTCACCGGAGTCACGGTAGAATCGATATCTTTAGTCAGGTTTTCGATAATTCACAGCGGAATAGTCTAAGGGGTGTCGTTACAGTTGCTCTCTCTGTCCTCCCCCTCTTTTGCGCGGCGCGCTGGCCGGCTATAAGAGCTCAGTCGCTATGCGCCGCTGTCGTTCTCTATCCTTTGACCTTGTCTTCAGGAATGGAGAGACGCGTAAGCGCATACCGATCCGTACTCTTTGTCCTCAGCGCCGCGCAAGCGCATGCCAATTCATCTTCTTTATTCTCAGCGCCGCGCAAGCGCATGCCAATCCATCTTCTTTATCCTCAGCGTCGCGCAAGCGCATACCGATCCGTACTCTTTGTCCTCAGGAATTCACTCACGTGCGCACCAGCCATAGCCTAGGTGGACGTGGGCCTACATGGGCCCAGAGCGTGCTCATCCTGGCCGGTACCAACGGCAAGATACGGTGCTGCTGCAAACCTCGTCGTTCCCATAGCTTCTATGGGTCACACGGGTTCCGCTTTGCTGCCGCGAAGTAGTCTCCGGCAAACCACTTTGGCCGCCGAAGTCCTACTTCCACTCTTGCCTCCCGCCTAGACTCTCGCGCCCCTTGTGTTTTCCTCATTCCTTTGAGTAGGTTTAGTGTGTCATTCGGGAGACCGTCGACGTAGAAGAGTGTGTCATTCGAGAAACCGTCGACGTAGAAGAGTGTGTCATTTGAGAGACCGTCGACGTCGCGCACCAAATATCTCTTTCATTCTCGTTGAGCTGTTAGCCCGTCGTACTAGGGTGTAACAGGAACCGTGTTGGCACCAACCTTCACCATTGCCGTGGGTGTCATCTTTTTCCTTCGGGAGATTGCCGCGTCGGTCTTACCCTGGTCGAAGACGACCCCACCGTGCGTCGCCCAGCAGATGGATGCTGAGGCCACCGCCGGCACTCTGGCCGCCACCGCGTCGTCATCCACCCCGTCTGTGTGAGTGCCGTGAGCCTTGCGAATGAGGAAAATGTGAGCTCCGTGAGTGGTGCAACCGAGAAAAAGGAGAGAGGTGGGGGTACGGCGAGAAGTGTGAGTGGCGTGAGCGCTGTGGGAAGTGAGAGAAGTATGTGTACCATGAGCGGCGTCAGTGTGGGAAATCTAGGCATGAGCAGAGATGTGGCACGAGGGCGTGCAAGACGTGTCAGGCTCCAACGCGGATCAGACGGGTCGATGCTGCTTTTTCCCCTGGGCGAGGTTGTTGTATACCCGACCATGGGAATTACCAGCCATCGGACGACTTATGGATACGCTTGTCCAGCGCATATTACTCATTGAACGGTCCTAAGATACGGTCGACGTTTGACCCCAGAGGGCTGGAGGCATGGCATCTCAGGTAGGACTCACGGGGGAAGGTGGCGGACACTCGAGGGGCGCGATCCGCGGTATACACAATGGAAAGTCAAATACGGAAACTTTTGGCGCCGACTACCGATGGGTCGAGCCCAGCGAGCTGGGCAGTAGCGATTGTCTCGGTCAACATGGAGTTCGTGGTATTCCCAGAGGACGACTTGACGCAATTCCATTCCAGAAGTCAGTCACTCGCCAGCAGGATTTGCTCAGTGGCGACCAGTGAAAATGTAAGATCAGGAAAGCGTGAAAAAGTGGAGAACCGAAGACGAGATCTCGAGAAGTGGAAGGAGTGGGCACTTGGCGTGACCACTCGTGATTGGTCGCAATGGGCGGCTCATCTGGCGTGCAGCGCCGAAGATTCAGATGCCACTTAGTCGGAGGAACTTCCACCCAGTCGGCTGAGTCCGCCGCCAGCCAGCAGCCGAAAGGACTAGAGGACGAAGACCCTACACTCCCAGAGACCCAGAGACCGCGATACGGGAAGGGTTCAGGGGATCCTACTGGTTTCATGACATCGCATCTTGCCTAATATCTGGCTACCATCCAGGCATCCAAGAGCAGTACTCGTATGCGGGAAACTTTCGGGGACCGATGGGGGAGGTGTTGTGGGAAGAAGCGGAAGTGGAGAGAGAAGAGGTTCGGGGCGAGGCCTGGCAATGCGGGCGGGCGTAGGCTGAGTGGATTGTGGCGCCGACTTTTGGGAACATGATCGAGCCTGGTCTGATACAACCGGGAGAATTGGTGATGCTTCAGGACACTGCAGAGGCAAATGAGAAAGACCTCAAGTTCTATTGCTGGTGGACAGGATTGTATCTCGTCCGGTCGGTCACTCGAGGGAGAACGCCTTCTGTCTTGCAGCACAAGTATGAGAAAAAGGTACTGTATTGGACCCACCACAACGACGACATCCGTCCTCGGATAGTGAGCCCAGAGCACTTGCGATATCCTCCCGGTGCCCCCATAGATCCCGAGTTCCCAACAAATCTGCGCCAATATCGGAAGGGATTTCTCCCGCACCAGGCGCGGAAGTTCGACGATGCGGTGCACAGAGGCCGAGGCGACGGCGGTGAGGGATAAGGAAGGACCAGGAAGCGGAGACGTGTTTAGGATAGGCGGCTGAGGAGTATGGATGGTTGGGTGCGCGGATGGCGAGGATGGGGGGCGTAATGGCAGCGGAGAGGAGTGTGGCAATTTAGGGACGGGACTGGACATATGGGATGGAGAGGCGTACGGAGAGGGTGGGGACGATAATGTGTTTGTCCGGTGTGGAGACCAAGGTTGGTTGTACTGCCGGATGTCAGGGCGTGTTGGGCGGGTTTCGTCTTTGGGCTGTGGGATCGTCCCTGTTGAGCTTCCCAATGGGAGTCGGCGGCTAGCGCCGTCTGGGGAGCCCAGCGCAGAGTCTAGAGTTGTGTGTGCTCCCGAGTGTTGCCCTAGGACTTCTAGATACGACAGTCACAGGCGGGCGCCGACACTTCCTGGAAGGCTCCGCTGCTCGCGGGCGGCCTGTGGTGGACACCCACCGGCGACAGTTAGCCCTATCTCTCCTTTCGGATTATTTATCTACTAACCCCGCGCGGACACGTATCAGAAGAGTAAGATTGTCGCGGCGCGTGTCGGCTTGGTTTGGGAAGGTTGTCGGCGTAGCTCGGAATGCGGTGGGAACGAAGGAATGAGTCTCCATGGGCAGATGCGGGTTACCGGAAGCTTACGGATGTCAATTGCGGGAGGTTACGGATATCCTTCTTAGGAGCCGTCACCCACCTCACTCTTCTCTTCTCTTCTCTTCTTTCTTTTCTCTTCTTTCTTTTCTCTTCTCCCTCACGCAACAACCTGTTTGTCCTTGTCGGTGCTTCCCTTGCCTCGATCCTTCCCTCGCCTTACTACCCCGTTCCTTTCTTGCCAAATTAAGAAACGTCTTCTTCCTTTCCACACCGCCGTGTCCTTCTCCGTGGCCGCTCACCTGTGGGCTTTCCTCTCGCAGCGCCTCCGCTGGCCTCTGCTCGCCTACCCCATCGTGCCACCTGGAGCTACAAATTCCAAAAGACCAACAAAGATTTGCCTGATAATTGCAACCACTTCTTCTTGTCTGCTTGTATTGCTCTCTCAGTTCTGTGAATTCATCCTCCGCCGATGACGTTTGCTTACGCTGGTAGGTCTGCACAACCACGACTGCAGTTACCGCCACTACAACGGTAGCAGCAGAGCGACACCATCACCTCGATTGCCCAATCATCTAGTTGGTTGTTCCGATGCCTCGCCGAGCGAGAAAACCGGAATTGTACTCTCCACGATTCCTCGATGAGGACACGTTATTTTGCTATCTTGACAACTTAGCAAGTTTCAAAAATGGGGCAGTGCTTTTTCCTTCGTACCCACTTTTATTGTCCATTCTACCGCGTATGGATCTTCGGTCGTTGGACGGGCGGGTTGTTTTACGCACGCCACCACCAACCGACCGAGTTTTCATAATTGGTCATGGATGGGCAACCGCCGAGGAGTCTGGAACGCGGTACAGCGTACCGGAACTTACCCACCGGCTGGCGTCTCTGACTGATGGCAAAGTTGGGGAGTGCCTCTTGGAGATTGGAGAGTCGCTTATGCCACTTCACACCGTTCGACTGAATCTCGAAAACGACGTGCACGCCTCCGTACAGCGAGAACTGTGTTTGATTCCCGAAACGACCGGGATAGGTTTCTGCGCCGACGTTCGTCCAGACGGTCGCAAGTTCCGATATTATGTTTGCTTTTCATCGTCAGAGATCGAAACCACCGCCATTCAAAAGCGCCTACTGTCACACACTCTTATCCACAGCTACTTCCCACGGACCATGGAAACGACGGATGCGGGAGGGAAGAAGTCCACGGATAGCACAATCCATACTGATGATTAACGGTTGCAGGCCGGCGACCGGGTCATTCCGTTGGATGAAGCGACTGCCGACGGTATGGTTCGTCTCGGTGCCGAACTGGACTTGGAGTACGGAACTCTTGGTTGTTTTGTATGGGGACAGGATGAGATCGAGAGTGAGCAGCAGACGGGTTGTGGTGTGTGACTCCAAGCTCAGATGTACAAGTATTCTGTACGTTAATGTTTTTGAATTTCAGTCAAACATCTTCTGTTGACCGTTGGTCACGTATTCAAGGAATGTTCGCGAGTCCGGATCCAGTCAATGTCTGGATACACGTGCGAGGTGCCAATACCGGCCATGTTCCAGCGCCTCGTCGACAAACCCAAATATCTCAGACATCTCTTGAATGATCAAGTTACGGAGGCTGGGTGCGTTGAGGTTCCCGCCTGCATGCGCTATATCTGCATTAGAGAAGAAGACCCATTGGTGGACTTTAGGGTAGTCTCTCTTCTTCTGGGAGAGGAACCGCAGTCGCTGTTCGATATCGCGGACCTCAATAGGCTCTCACCCCATACGACCACGTTTGATAACCTCCGTGCCCTGATCTTAGACATGGACGGGCTTCCAGTCTGGAAACATGGTGCGGCCACGGGGACTACACGCGGTCTTATGGTCGCGCTCCACGGCGATACCGAACAAGACAACCAGCTCCGTGGGATGGCGGACCACCTAAATCCACCGATGGGGATTACACAAGCAACTCCAGGATCTAGTGATATTGTTTTCCTGGGGAAGATCCGTTGGCAAACAGCAGGAGACCCTTTTGCGGATGGTGGAGATAGTGGCTCGCTTGTCTGGTCGGAGCTGAACGGGGTTAAGCTTCCGATAGGGCTGCACGTCGGATCGGGCGATGGATATAGCACTTGTTTGCTAATACAAAGTATTTTTGACATTATTGAGGAAATCTATGATAAGGATTATTTCTTCTGCGGAATGGGATATTGTGGGAGAAAGAGCTAAGGTGGGCAGCGATTCAAATTATGTGCGGCCGAGCCACCAGGTCGTGGTCGGCTATTGTTGGAGATTTTGTGTGAGTAAAGGCAAAGGTATCCATGTTTATTTGTGATTCCTACGGTGGGTATCCGGTCCTGTTTACTAGATTTTTGTGATAGTGGAGAGGGTGCACCGGAGTGATGGATTGATGGGATATGCAGATAATCCCGGACCTAGCTATCATCAGCAAGACAAGAAAGTTGATTGCGGTGAATGAAATCAATACAATCCGCAATACCAACTACTAAAGTAGGCTATCGCAAGGCATCTGTGTTACTTCAATTATAACCGGAGGCGCCGCCCAGGGGTGAATGTTACGATAAGCCCGGCCTACAGAGGATGGAACGGCACGGCTCTTGGGACGGCACGTTGCCGTATGACCTAGGACGGATGTTGCCCATGGCAACCATTGCACATTTGACCGATAGACATTTGACCGGTAGACTTTTGACGGAAGAGGGCTTGGCAACAGGTATATAGCTAGCCAGTCCCTCCCGCTCTTAGACAGAAGGACATGACTTTCTTCCTCTCTTCTTTCTTCTCCGCCTATGCGTGACAGTGAAGGACCAGAGAGAATGGCCGCAGATGATGGCAGGCTGAGCCTACACGCACCGGCTCGGGAGCCAGACTTCGATCCTCTCTGCTGACGAGTTCCCAAATGCCCTTCTGTATATAGATAGAAGTCGCTCATACGATGCTATAATACTGAACATGAATTCAATCTTCATCTTTGTTGATAGCAACATTGTACTATTATCTACTCACAAAATTACAAATCCAATTTTTTATCAATCAAATCAAAAGTATCAAATACTGTAAAATGACCCTACTTTCAACTGCACCCAGTCGATGTGGATGTTGGCGGTATTTTCCTAGAAGTACTGAGCATGTAGAAGCAGTTAGAATCAACATTTTTGGAGCGGCAACGGATACGAGCGAAGTGGAGTACTCACTTTTGTTTCCTATCAGCTGGATGTTGGCAGTCTTTTCCTATGAGCGCTGAGCGTGTAGAAGCAGTTAGGGTCAAGATTTTCGGAGCGGCAACGGATACGAGCGAAGCGGAGAACTCACTTTTGCTTCCTCTCAGCTGGATGTCGGCAGTCTTTTCCTACGAGTGCTGAGCGTGTAGAAGCAGTTAGGGTCAACATTTTCGGAGCGGCAACGGATACGAGCGAAGCGGAGAACTCACTTTTGCTTCCTATCAGCTGGATGTCGGCAGTCTTTTCCTACGAGCGCTGAGTGTGTAGAAGCAGTTAGGGTCAACATTTTCGGAGCGGCAACGGATACGAGCGAAGCGGAGAACTCACTTTTGCTTCCTATTAGCTGGATGTTGGCAGTCTTTTCCTATGAGCGCTGAGCGTGTAGAAGCAGTTAGAATCAGTATTTCAATAGTAGCAACGGATACTATGAGCGAAGCGGAGAACTCACTTTTGTTTCCTATCAGCTGGATGTCGGCAGTATTGTCCTGTGACCGCTGAGCGTGTAGAAGCAGTTAGAATCAGCATTTTAAGTTAGCAGTTGTTGTAACGGCGCAGGGTCAGGCAGGCTCCCGGTAGCAGACATGACAAGGACAAGGACAAGGACAAGGACAAGGGCGGCGCGCGGCGGATGGCCGATGACAGGACAGGACAAGGACGGCGGCGAGCGGACAGCGCGCAGCGAGGACAAGACAAGGGCAAGAGCGAGCAGGACAAGAGCGAGAGGGTTGTGGGAAAGGGAGTGTGATTCTTCTCGTAGGGAGCTTAGAAAACAAGTTGTTGCGTGAGGAAGGAAAAAGAAGAAGGAAGTGGGCGGCGGCTCCTTTTAAGGATATCCGTCACCCACACGGCGTCACTCCACATTCCATCCTCCCGCGTTCAGACAGCGCCATGGGTCGAAGACTAGCTGGCACACGCCGTGACACTTGTGGTTTTGCCGATGACAGTACTGCCGTGCTCTTTGAGAGGGATGTTGTGGTGACATTGGTAGTGTTTAGCTACAGAGATAAAAATGGAGGATAAGTCCACCATATCGGTGGAGATGGTCGGAAAAACATAGGGTTAACTGGGGTCATGTGAAACTGTTTACACAGCAAATATAATGTGGAAAATTCTACCGAGTCCACGACTTAACTTTCCGTCAACTCTCGTTACACAACAATACCAAATTAATACCAGAGTACTGTTAACCCAGGGTCTGCTCTCTCTCCAGTGAGTACAGCAAATCCGTAAAATGCGCTGCGCGCCGGCGATGAAACCATCGTTGAGTACAGCAAATCCATAAAATGCGCTGCACGCCGGCGATGAAACCATCGTTGAGTACAGCAAATCCGTAAAATGCTCTGCACGCCGGCGATGAAACCATCGTTGAGTACAGCAAATTCGTCGAAAAGAGCACTGCACGCCGGCGATGAAACCATCGTTGAGTACAGCAAATTCGTCGAAAAGAGCTCTGCACGCCGGCGATGAAACCATCGTTGAGTACAGCAAATCCGTAAAATGCTCTGCGCGCCGGCGATGAAACCATCGTTGAGTACAGCAAATCCGTAAAATGCTCTGCACGCCTGCGTTGAAACCATCGTTGAGTACAGCAAATCCGTAAAATGCTCTGCGCGCCGGCGATGAAACCATCGTTGAGTACAGCAAATCCGTAAAATGCTCTGCGCGCCGGCGATGAAATCATCGTTGAATCATTACGGCCAGTATTGGTACGCCTTCAAGGGTTTTTCTGCTTGTACAGGAACTGGAGCGTGATGTGGACCAGGAGCTGCAATTTGCCCCATATGATGTCTTCTGGGTTGGAGGTGGCGACAATTTTGTGCTTCCGATCGTAGAATCTGTTGAGCCAGCTAGTAACCTCCACTTCATTCCACGCGATGCATCTAGTTGGTGGTGGAATATGTATGTTACAAGTTTCATATGAAAGTTTAGGCTTCTTCGTTTCTGCCTTTTTTTCTTGATGGTATTGCTTGTATTAGGATTGTTGAAACGCTTGGGGCTCTCTGGAATTCAATTGTGATACTCTTCTGTTGGTCTGCTTTCGATTGGCGGGGGCACTTCGCGAACGTCTGAGCATGTAAATTTAGTTGGTGAGCTGTTGGAGAAGATAGTACTACGGTATCTACAATGGCTTCAACGGCTTCCTGTAATCTAGTGCTTTCAGGGGCTGTTGGGTTGCTACGGGAACTAAATGGTTGCCTTATCCAAGGCAAACTGGATGACTACCAGGTTAAGCTGAAACTCTGACGAATCCGAATTCTGTGTAAAACTGGCAGACATGGAAATACCAACTGCAGTCTAAGAGAGTATTTCTGTGGTCGAAAGTGGTGCCCTGGTGTTGACTACACAGTCTGGAAGACCAGTATTCTTGGAGAATACCCAATCTTGCCAATACCTAATAAACACCCGCTTCCAGCAAACGCCGCTTCTGCAGCACTTTATTTTCCAGCAGGGCAAGTTGATTTTACAACACCGTAACCATCCCTTCTTATACATGGCACGGTCGTACTATGGTGTCAATTTTACCCCGTTTTTTGCTACTGTATCCACGACCAGCCGCTGTCAAGAAAAAAGTATCGATTTGCTCTACTGTGCGACAGAATCCCGCAAGAAAAATGGAATACAACCGCCCCTTTCCGCCGATCAGCACAGTCACAAGTTCTCCCCTTTGCCATTCCCCGGACACACGGAATCGAGGAAAACAAGTAGTGTAGCAGTCGAGAGCGATGGCCCAAATCAAACGAATGGCAATGCTCGCAAAAGATGGCCACCCTAGCGCTCGAGGACGCTCTGATGCCAGCGAAGAAGGCACAACTGGTTATGGACTCCCTCGAAATTTAGGTCATCTTCATCATCGGACGAGAGTGGATCACTCCGGCCCGAGCAATCGGACATTCGGCGTTCGCGTATCAGGTTGCTCAGGTGCATGAAAAGTAGCTGGTCGAAATGGCCCAACACTTTGCTGCGAAGCAAGTCCGGCAGGCCAGGGGGCAGGGCGCAGCCGAACACGATCGAGCGGCTGGTGTAAATAGGGTAAGCTGGGGAGCCATCCGCAAGGCCGTCCAGGATCGCCGCACAGACTGGGCAACACCTCTTCGATGAGGCTATCAATGGCGGCGAGGATCGTAGTGCCTGCAAGATCTCAGCTGGTATAGAGTCCTAAACACCAGTCGGTCAGTATATCATGAGGAGAACACAGGGTAGACCGCGGTTCAAACCTCGTCCTCCCTGAGCGCGTGGTGAAGAGATGCAACATGACGCAGCGACGCGAGCATCGCTTCGCAGTGAACACCTCCCCTAAAAGTGTATGATGGGTCCGAGATCAGGTTGTTGCTACCACTTCCGAACCGTCGGGCTAGCTCATCGATGATAGTGTGGTGCTCGCTCGGTTGCGGAAAGAGGTCCTTGACAACCTGGCGCCACGGCTTCATCTGCAACGACACCGGGGGGCAGTCGATCACCCGGAACACGAACGGCACACTCTTTCCTCTTCCCTGCCTGTTCCCAAGCAGCGTGATGCTGTAGTAAATCGGTGCGGTCACCAGACGCAGCCAGTAAACCCACTCCTTTCCGGCGTCCACCTGGTTCTTCGGAGGGTTGCGGTGCGCTTCGGGGTGCTCCGAGGCCGGCTGGGGATAGTGCGGTTCCTCGGGATCGTTGAAACCGCTTTCGTGTTCACTCCCATCTTCGTCTCGATCATCGACATCCTCAAGGACAGATTCGAAGACACCCGCACCAAGATGGTGTGGTGCCAAGAGTACAGTGATGTACCATTCGAAGAGCTCCGAGTACCACGCGAGCATAGTTAGCGGCCAAAGAGTTTTATACACCTTGACCAAAGCGGCCCGCAGCACGTCGTCTGTGGGAGCATGTCGCTTCTGCCGGAATTTGGTCAGTAAGTTGCAGAGTGCTGGCATGGCGACATTCAGATTCTCGAGGCAGTCAGCGATCGAGAGTTGGAACTCCGCCAGTATCCCGAGGTATACGTCAGGTCCATCGTCCGGCTTCGGCAAGATTTCTTCTAAGACGGCAGACAACGGTTGCTGGAACTCCTTGCAGGGTTCCTCAGTCTGCTCAGTGCCGGGTTCTTCAAGCGGCTTGGCCAGAGTCCGTTCGAAGGCATCAAACAACTTTGGTTGGCGCGCAGCGGTCAGAATGCCCGGGGGGAGGTGTTCCAGCCACTCCAGGATTCCAGGACCTAGGAGTTCACGAAGCCGGTCCAGTTGGTCACGGGGCGGATATCCGAGATCTGTGGCGGCCAGACCTTTGAAGACCTGGTAGTGCTTGTGGCAAAAGCCTTGGCTGCGAAACCGGCGAATCAGTTTGTAAGCGCTGTTAAACAATGAATAGTCGATGAGGTTTTGGCAGTCGGCTGGTGAGCACGCCGTGGACTGGCACCTCCCAACGAGGACGGCAAGCGTTTGAGCGTGCAATTCGAATCTGTCATCACCCCTGCGAGCACAAGTCAACACAAAGACACACAATAGTGGGCAAGGTTACTCACCAGTTTGAGACCAGGTATGATGCGATGTCCTGGTCTAACTTGACTTCGGGGACCTGTAAAAGTTTGATCGGCGGAGAAGGGGGACCATCCTGGGGCACTGGTGGAGGGCCGTTCTGGGAGACGAAGAGACTATGCTCGCTCAAGTGGTTCTTCGGCCTGCCCACGCGTAGGCAGAAGAGAGTAGTCGTGTCGACGGTCCTGCGCGGTATGCACGCCACCACGTCCGCCTCTCCTGCGAGCAGAATAGAGACAGCCAGCATCTTCTTGAAGTTGTTGCTGGTACCGCGTGGCAGTGGCGAGTTGTATTTGGTCTCATCAGGAATATTGAAGATATGGAGTAGGGTGGTCACAGTCCTCAGGTGGAGATCGTCGCGCTTGTAGGAACCATTACGCTGAAAAGAGTTATCGGCTTCACCAGGCCCACTTTCGCGATCATGTGCAGCACTCGCCCGTGGAGTGCTCGGCATGGCTGGTGTCGACCGCCGGGACGGCGGTGGGGGTGTCGGCGTGGAGAGTTAGTAGTAAGGGTGACTGATACGTTCGCGAAGCGGCAGACCTAGGTGGTTGGAGTCTGCAGCGTCGGGCCCTGTCGTGGTGGTGGTGGTGGTGGTGGTTGTGTGGTGGTGGTCGTGGTTGGTTCTGGATGTCGTGGACCCAGATGAAGTTGTGTAGTGGATGAGGTTGAATACCCCTGCGAGCGGGGTCACTGACGTGGGGTGCTGAGTCGCACGTGACACAGGCATGTGACTTTTTTTTTTTTTTTGTTTATTCATTACTCGCGTGCGACCTAGGTAGATCCTGGCGAGGGTATGCACAGTCCGGTTCCCGTCCGCAGTCCGCGCTCGGCGGCTCGTTGCAAGCTCCCCTTTGCCCTCCGCCCAGGCCTGTCCCAAAGATATAGACTCACACCAAGGAAACTACAAAGGAAAAGTACCCGAGCGAGCGTGATGGACAAAGGAAAGAGACAAAAGAAATCGCACCCGTCCCCTACTCCTCTCCTACCGAGGCCATGAAGGGAGGGGTGGGTAGGAACAGCGGCTGTTCCCCCCCGCCCCACTCCTCCCCGGCGCCCAGCTCCTCCGCCTCCATCCTCCTCTCGTCTTCCCGCTCTCGGCGCTCTCGGAGCTCCCACTCCGACACTTCACTGCCTGCATCCCCCTTCCCCTCGTCCTCAGGTGGCACCAGCTTTCCCACATCCGTGGTGGAGAGAAAGTCTAGTACCGCCTGGCTGCACCTTCCGTTGGCCATCAGATCCTGGTTCTTCCACCGACTCTTCCACGTCTCCGTTTCCTTCCTCACCTCCTCCCACAGAATCTTCTGCTGCCCCCTCCACCTCCGACACTCCTTGAAGAGGTGGTTCCTCGTCTGCTTCGGGCTCTGGCACCACCAGCACTGTGCGGAGGACCTGGCTTTGGTCCAGTGCAGGTACTGCCCAGTGCGCGCGTGTCCCAATTTCAGCTGGTAGACCCTTGAGGCAAGCCTCTTGGCTATCAGCAACCAAGGCGTCCGGCCTCAGGCCCTTTGGCATCCGGTACTTCTGCCTTGAGGTCCGGCTACCTGCCCACTCACGAGCCTCCTCCCACTTCTTCTCCGTGATCTCGCGCTTGAGGTGTGCGAGGGATCGGGGGAGGGGCATCGCCCTGGCCCCCTCCCGGTCGGAGAAAGACAGCCACTCCACCCCGTTGGTGTCTGGCTCCTCCGCTGCGAGCTTGGCCCACTCGTCGGCCTTCTCGTTCCCAGGGACGCCCTTGTGCGCCGGGCACCACCGGATCTCGATACTGATGTCCGGTCTGGCCCTCCGCAGTGACGCCACATGCCTTCTCGCCTGGAGCGCGTAGCCCTGCCCAGGCCCGGGCTCCTCCGATCCCATCCGCCGGATGGCTGCCTGGGCGCCGGTGAAGATGGTGACCCACTCTGGGGTAGGCTGTACCATCGTTGCCGTTTCCAATGCTCGGGCTAGGGCCGCGCACTCCGCATCGTATGCTTCCTGGTTGTATCCCATGTGCGTTCTGATGCCGCCCCAGGATTCCCCACTCCTCCATGCCACCGCGTATCCGGCAGCCCCACTGTCCAGTCGTGACCCGTCCGTGAACATGGTGAGTCCCGGCCGCCACCTCTCTGCCTCTGCCTTGGCTTCGGCCTCGTTCTCCTGCACCAACTCCGCCTCGAGGGCCTCCGGTTTCTCCAGCAGCACTGTTCGTTCCACCGCCCCGGTGTAGTCGAGGGCTGTCGTGAGCCTCCGGCCAATCTGCATCGCGGCGCCAACCACCTCCTTAGCCCTGTCTCCCTGTGGCAGGCTGAGGAGCCTCAGGGCGAAGCGACGCTGGCGATTCTCGAGTTGAGCCGCTGCCGGCCTCAGTCCCGATTCCATTGACAGCACTCCCCGGTTGGTCGTCCGGAAGCAGCCCGTTACCGCTCGCGCTTGCTGGTTGACCAGTAGCTGAAGCTCGTTTGCGCGGCCGATGGTCCCGATCGCCTGGGTGCCATTCCACCAGAGCTCTGCCCCAAACATGGCGACCGACTGGATGCAGGCCGTCATGACCTTCCTGCAGTTCGCCGGTGACAGGCCCTTCTGTCCAGCGAGCCGGCGTAGCCGGACCAGCGTGTTCCTGCCATCCTTCCGTCGCCTGGCACGGTGCTCCTTCAGTGTGAGTTGGGAGTCCAGCCATACCCCAAGCCAGCGGGCCGCTGCCCTGTTGAATGGGACCTCCGAGTCCCCAACCCTGACCGTCGCTGTGGGGCTCGTCTTGTTCCTCCTGAACACTGCCGCCTCTGTCTTGCCCTGGTCGAAGACCACCCCATTTTCCATCAACAGAGTGACACCAACCGACAATACAAAGCCCTCTTACATAACCGGACGGAATGATGCTGAGTTGAAATCAGTTGGAGACCCGTCGCGAATCCAGTCTTCGTCCGAGAGAGAGGTCAAGAATCGCAGCCTCGGCAAAGTTACCGCCATCTGTCTTAAGACTGACGATCGTGCCGCTGCGTAACTTCCATTGCCGCCGCTCCGGTACTGTCATCCTCTTCGTCCGGCCGACCACTTGCGCTGTGAGAGACCTTGCGTTGTTTCCAAGGGTCGCCGTCGCTTAGCTAATTAGTTGTCAGCAGGGTTACATGTACAACAAGAAGCAAACGATCAGAGCACCAGGTCGTTGCGAGCGGCCCAGAAAGGTGTAGCAGACTCGGATGGCAGTCAGCATAGTTATAATTGGACCCGCATGAACAGGGGTAGCGGTCCCGCCAATAAGAGCCACCAGCTCCTCATATTCGCGCACGATTGAGGAAGGGGCGGAACCTAGTTGGTGTCTTGGCGTTGGTCTCCCACGACGTGGCTCCTGTCCTGTCGCCAACGAAGTGGTTACACAGCCCCGCTCGCTCGCTGCAGCAGCGACCTGCGGTTTTTTTTTTTTTTGTTTATTCATTACTCGTGTGCGACCTATGGAGATCATGACGAGATTATGTACAGTCCGTTTCCTGTCCGCTGTCCGCGCAGTGGCGGCTCGTCGCTAGCACCCCTTCGCCCT
>Ga0307508_10002594_pt1 | contig 19009 bp, 16 predicted proteins | sample 9_EM_MG_FD_203089 | JGI IMG/M metagenome (GOLD analysis project Ga0307508, IMG submission 203089) | Populus trichocarpa ectomycorrhiza microbial communities from riparian zone in the Pacific Northwest, United States - 9_EM | ecosystem: Host-associated > Plants > Roots > Unclassified | place... | reverse complement strand
AGGATGCGAGAGTAGACAGGCCGCGCTGCAGGTCGTCGATGACGTCCAACGGGTGTTCGAGGCCGACCGCCAGGCGCACCAGGCCCTGCCCGATACCGGCCGCGCGGCGCTGGTCTTCGGTGAGGCGTCCGTGCGAGGTGGTGGCCGGGTGCGTGATGATGGACTTGGTGTCGCCGAGGTTGGTCGCGATCGAGAGCACACGGGTGCTGTCGATCACATGGAAGGCGTTGACGCGCGCCGCTTCGGGCGACGCGCCGCGCAGGTCGAACGACAACAACGCCCCGCCGAGCGCGGACTGCTGGCGCATCGCCAATGCGTGCTGCGGGTGTGAGATGAGCCCCGGGTAGTACACGCGCGCGACCTCGGGTTGCTGCTCGAGCCACTGTGCGACCTGCAAGGTGTTGGCGCTTTGCGCGCGCATGCGCAGATCGAGCGTCTCCATGCCTTTGAGCAACACCCAGGCATTGAAGGGGGCGAGCACCATGCCGGCCGTGCGCATGACCGGGGCGAACACATCCTTGATCAGTTTGGTCGAGCCGGCGAGTGCGCCGGCCATCACACGGCCCTGGCCGTCGAGGTATTTGGTGCCCGAGTGCATCACGATGTCAGCACCGTATTCCACGGGACGTTGCAGCGCGGGCGAGCAGAAGCTGTTGTCCGCCGCCAGCAGCGCGCCCGCCTCGTGGGCGAGATCCGCCAGCGCGCGAATGTCGCAGACATCCGTCAGCGGATTGGTCGGCGTCTCGGCGAACAACAGGCGCGTCGTCGGCTCAAGCGCGGCGCGCCATTCGGCCAGATCCGTCTGCGAGACGAAGCTGGTGCGCACGCCGAACTTCGCGAACTCCTTGGCGAACAGATTGATCGTCGAGCCGAACACCGAGCGCGAGCAGATCACGTGGTCGCCGGCCTTCAGCAGGCCCATTCCGAGCAGCAGGATGGCACTCATGCCGCTGCTCGTCGCGATCGCGGCCTCGGTGCCTTCCATCGCCGCCAGCCGCGCCTCGAAGCTGCGCACGGTGGGGTTGCTGGTCCGCGAGTAAGTGAAATCCTCGGAGTCGGCGAATCGCCGCGCCATCGTCGCGGCATCCGGCTGCACGTAGGCGCTGGTCAGGAAGAGCGCCTCGGAGTTCTCGCCATGCTGGCTCGGCGCGAGGGCCGTGCGCACCGCGAGGGTTTCGCGGCGCAGCCCTTCGGGCAATGCCGCGCGGGCGATGCGACAGCTCTCGTCGTCCTGCATCGTCATGCGACCTCTCCGCTCTGCAACGCGAGGCGCGAGCGGTCGTCTCCGCCCTCTTCTTCCTCACCCTGCGCCTTGCGCTGCTCGGCCATCGCGCTGAAGTCGGCCGCGCTCACGTCGCCGGTGATGTAGACGCCGTCGAAGCACGAGGCCTCGAAGCCGTTCAGCGCCGGGTTCAGCGCGCCGACGACGCGCTTCATCGCGTCCACGTCCTGGTAGATCAGCGCATCGGCGCCGATGAACTCGCGGATCTCCTCGATGCTGCGGTTGTGCGCGATCAGCTCTTCGCTGGTTGGCATGTCGATGCCGTACACGTTCGGGTAACGCACCGGCGGCGCGGCCGAGGCCATGTAGACCTTGCGCGCGCCGGCGTCGCGCGCCATCTGCACGATCTCTTTGGAGGTGTTGCCGCGCACGATCGAATCGTCGACCAGCAGCACGTTGCGGCCCTTGAACTCGACGCCGATCGCGTTGAGCTTCTGGCGCACCGACTTCTTGCGCGCGCCCTGCCCCGGCATGATGAAGGTGCGGCCGACATAGCGGTTCTTCACGAAGCCTTCGCGGTACGGCTTGCCGATGCGCTGCGCGAGCTGCATCGCAGACGGGCGGCTCGACTCGGGGATCGGGATCACGACGTCGATCTCGTTCGGCGGGATGGTCGAGATCAGCCGCTTCGCGAGCGTCTCGCCCATGTTCAGGCGCGCCTGGTAGACCGAGATGCCGTCCATGATGGAGTCGGGGCGCGCGAGATACACGAACTCGAACATGCACGGGTTCAGACTCGGCTTGTCGGCGCACTGGCGTGCGTGCACCACGCCTTCGAGGTCGATGAACAGCGCCTCGCCCGGTGCCACGTCGCGGATCACCTTGTGGCCGGTGCCTTCGATTGCGACCGATTCGCTCGCGACCATCACCTCGCGGCCCTCGGGGCCCACGCCTTCGCCGAGGCACAGCGGGCGGATGCCGAACGGATCGCGGAACGCCAGCAGGCCGTGACCGGCGATCAGCGCGACCACCGCATACGAGCCCTTGATGCGCTTGTGCACAGCGCTCACCGCGGCGAACACCTGGTCCGGCGTCAGCGGCTGGTCACGCGAGGCCAGCGCGAGCTCGTGCGCGACGACGTTGATCAGCACCTCGGTGTCGCTGGTCGTGTTGATGTGGCGGCGGTCGATGTCGACCAGCTCTGTTTTCAGCGCGGGCGCGTTAGTGAGGTTGCCGTTGTGGACCAGCACGATGCCGAATGGCGCGTTGACGTAGAACGGCTGCGCCTCTTCTTCGCTGTAGGCGTTGCCGGCGGTCGGGTAGCGCACCTGGCCGAGGCCCACGGTGCCGGGCAGCCCGCGCATGTTGCGGGTGCGGAACACGTCGCGCACCATGCCGCGCGCCTTGTGCATGAAGCACTTGGTGCCCTGCATCGTGACGATGCCGGCGGCATCCTGCCCACGGTGCTGCAACAGCAGCAGCGAGTCGTAGATCAGTTGATTGACCGCGCCTTTGGAGATGACGCCAACAATGCCACACATGAGGATTTGCCTTGGTTCAGCCCGCTGCGCAGGTCACGCCTGCGGGTGTTGAGGAGAAACATCATTCACGAACAGCGGCCGCAGCTCGTGCACCATGGCATTGAGCCACGCCGCGCCGGTCGATCGCTGCCACAAATCCGATTGGCGCCACGGCGACACCCCGATCAGCAAGGCCGCGATCAACAGCACGACCAGCCCGCGCGCCGCCCCGAACACCGCGCCCAGCAGCCGGTCGATCGGGCTCAGCGGCGTGGCGCGGATCAGCGCCCGCACCAGACGCGCGGCCACACTCCAGATCACGAGCACCACCAGGAACACACATGCGAACGTTGCGCCGTAGTTCAAGCCCGAGCCGGGCTCGCCGACGTGCAGCCACGGTTGCGCCACCGGTGTGCCGTAGCGCGCGGCGAAATACGCAACGAACCAGCCGGCGAGCGACAGCAACTCGAACACGAAGCCGCGCAGCAGGCCGACGATCATCGACAGCAGCAGGAATGCCAGCAGGCCGAAGTCCAGCCATGACACGAAGATCTCATCCATGGGGCCTCACAGTGTCAGCACGACGGCCGTCAACCCGGCGCTGCGTGCCTTGGCCAGCGCCTTGTCGGCCTCGCCGCGCGATGCGAACGGGCCGACACGAACGCGGATGCGGTTGCCGGCCGATGTGCTGGCAACCTGGGTGTAGGTCTTCAGGCCGAGCTTCTCGACCTTCAGCCGGGTTTCGCGCGCCGACGCGGCATCGGCGAAGGCGCCGACCTGAACGACGAACCGGCCCGCGTCAGCGCCCGGCTTCTCGGGCTTCTCGGCCTGGCCTTCGAGCAGGGCGCGGGCGCGCGCACCATCGGTCGCGGCGACGGCGGGTTTGGGCTCGGCCGGCTTGGGTTCGACGACGGGTTTGCTGGGCGGCGCCGCAGGCTTGGATGCGGCCGGAGGTGCGACGGGCGCCGGCGCCGGCGCGGCGATCTCGCGCCCGGCCTCTTCGCGCGATTCGGTGATCACCTCGGCCGGCGCGGTGGCGGCCGGTCGGGATGCTGCCGCGATCGGCGCACTCGCGACCACGGGTGCGGGCGCCGGCGGGCGTGGCGCCGGCATCGTCAACGCCGGTGCGCCGTCCTTCGCGGGGGTTTCGATCGGGATATTGACCGGAATCGGTCGCGGCTGGGTCTCGAACACGAGCGGGAAACCGACGATCCCGATCCCGAGCAGCACGGCCGCGCCGATCAGCCGTTGCCGGGCCCGCGTTCGGGCGCGCTGCACGGCATCGGACGAGTCGGCGACGCTGGCGGGTGGTGGCGCAGCGCCTCGGGATGAGTCAGCCTGACGCTTGAAAATGGACAGCAAACCCATGCGATGCGAGTTCCGGCAGTGGCGTGATCTTGGAGGTGCGCGGCGTGGGCAAGCGGCCCGCCAGGGACCCGCTCAAGCGCTGTGTTTGCCGGTCAGGCGCGGCACGCCATCCTGCAACACGCCGCCCACGGTGTGGAACGATCCGAAGACCACGATTCTATCAGTGGGGTCCGCAGCCTCGAGGGCCGCGGTCAACGCCTGCAGAGGTTGCGCGTGGCATGCCAGCGTGACCGGCTCGGGACCACCAGGCCCCTTGACCCCGAGCCGTCCGTAGGCCGCGGCCAGGTCCTGCGCACGCGCCGCACGCGGCATCGGCAGGTCGGTGAAATGCCAGTGGTCGACGAGCGGCGCCATGCGCGCCAGGATGGCCGCGATGTCCTTGTCGGCCATGATGCCGAACACCGCGTGAGTGCGCGGGAAGAAACCCATCTGGTCGAGGTTTTGCGCGAGCGTCGCCACCGCGTGCGGGTTGTGGGCGACGTCGAGCACCAGCGTCGGCTGCCCGGCGACGACCTGGAAGCGGCCCGGCAGTTCGACCAGCGCAAAGCCATTGCGCACCGCCTGCGCGCTGATCGGCAGCCGGTCGCGGAGCGCTTCGAATGCGGCCAGCACGCCGGCGGCATTGAGCAACTGGTTCGCGCCGCGCAGCGCCGGGTAGGCCATCGCATTGAAGCGCTTGTGGCGACCGGCCCAGCTCCACTGCTGCTTGTCGCCAGCGATGTTGAAGTCGCGGCCCAGCAGCCACAGCTCCGCGCCGACCCGCTGCGCCTCGCTCGTCAGGCTCTGCGGCGCCATCGGATCGCTGACGATCACCGGCTTGCCTGCGCGCATGATGCCGGCCTTCTCGATTGCGATGGTTTCGCGGTCGGAGCCGAGGTACTCGGCATGGTCGATGTCGATGCTGGTGATGATCGCGCAGTCGGCATCGAAGGCGTTCACCGCGTCGAGCCGCCCACCCATGCCGACCTCGAGGATCACCAGGTCCAGCGGCGTCTCGGCAAGCAGGCGCGCGATCGCGAGCAATGTGAACTCGAAGTACGTCAGGCTCGTGTCGCCGCGCGCGCGTTCGACCGCCTCGAAATGCGGCAGCAGCGCGGCCCCGTCGATCATCCGGCCGTTGACTCGGCAGCGCTCCTCGAAATGCACCAGATGCGGCTTCGAGTACAGCCCGACGCGGTAGCCAGCCTGCAGCGCGATCGCCTCCAGCATCGCGCAGGTCGAGCCCTTGCCGTTGGTGCCCGCGACCGCGATCACCGGCACCGTGAACTCGATGCCGAGCCGCTCCTTGACGAGGCGCACACGCGCCAGCGTCATGTCGATTTCTTTCGGGTGCAGGCGCTCGCAGCGCGCGAGCCAGTCGGCGAGAGTCGTCGGCAGCTCAGGTGACGGCATCGGCGCTCTGGCGTTGCAGCATCGCGATCGAACGCGCAACGCGGGCACGCAGTTCGCGGCGATCCACGATCGCATCGATCGCGCCGGTCTGCAACAGGAACTCGGCGCGCTGGAAGCCTTCAGGCAGTTTCTCGCGCACGGTGTTCTCGATCACGCGCGGGCCGGCAAAACCGATCAGCGCCTGCGGTTCGGCGATCACGATGTCGCCGACGAACGCGAAGCTCGCCGAGACACCGCCCATGGTCGGATCGGTCAGCACGCTGATGTAGGGCAGGCGCGCCTTCGCGAGGTGGGTCAACGCGGCATTCGTCTTCGCCATCTGCATCAGGCTGAGCAGGCCCTCCTGCATGCGCGCGCCGCCGGTGGAGGTGAAGCTGACGAACGGCGTCTTCTGCTCGATCGCGGTCTCGACGCCGCGCACGAAGCGCTCGCCAACCACCGAGCCCATCGACCCGCCCATGAAGTCGAACTCGAAGCACGCCGCGACCAGCGGCACGCTCAGCACAGAGCCGCCCATCACGACCAGCGCATCGGTCTCGCCGGTGGCTTCGAGCGCGTCTTTCAGGCGCTCGGTGTACTTCTTGCTGTCCTTGAACTTCAGCGCATCGACCGGCAGCACCTCCTGGCCGATTTCGTAGCGGCCCTCGGCATCGAGAAAGGCATCGAGCCGCGCGCGCGCGCCGATGCGGTGGTGGTGGCTGCACTTCGGGCAGACGTTGATGTTCTCCTCGAGGTCGGTCTTGTAGAGCACCGTCTCGCATTGCGGACACTTGATCCACAGCCCTTCGGGCACAGTACGGCGCTCGCCGCGTTCGTTGGGCTGAATCTTCGGGGGCAGCAGTTTTTCAAGCCAGCTCATGACAGCACCCCGATCACCGAGTACGGCGATCGACCCTCCGCGAGGGTCGGGCCTTGCTTGGGGCGGCCCGGTGCGGCGGCCCAAAGAACAGTTGAGTCTTTCATGAGAATCCTTTCAGGAATCGAGCGCGGTGCGGATGTCTTTGATGAAGGCACCGGCCGCAGCAGCCACATTGTCGCGCGTACAGGTTTCGAGCAACTGGACCAGCGCGGTGCCGATCACGACCGCGTCCGAAACGGCCGCCACCGCCTGCGCCGTCTTCGCATCCCGGATGCCGAAGCCCACGCCCACCGGCAGTTTCACGAACTGCTTGATGCGCGGGACCATCGCAGCCACCGCGGCGGTGTCGAGGTGGCCGGCGCCGGTCACGCCTTTGAGCGACACGTAGTACACGTAGCCGCTCGCAATGCGGCCGACGTGCGCCATGCGTGCCTCGGTCGAGGTCGGCGCGAGCAGAAAGATCGGGTCGAGTTCGTTCGCACGCAAGGTCGCGGCGAAGGCCTCGCATTCTTCGGGCGGGTAGTCGACGACGAGCACGCCGTCGACGCCCGCGGCGCGCGCGTCGGTGACGAAACGATCGACGCCGTAGCGCTCGATCGGATTCGCATAGCCCATCAGCACCACCGGCGTGGTCTGATTGCTGCTGCGGAACAGGCGCACCTGTTCCAGCACCTGCGGCATGCCGATGCCGCGCGCCAGCGCACGCTCGCCGGCCTTCTGGATCACCGGGCCATCGGCCATCGGGTCCGAGAACGGCACGCCGAGTTCGATCACGTCGGCGCCGGCCGCGGCCATCGCCTGCATGATGTCGACGGTCGCGTCGGCGAACGGGTCGCCGGTCGTCACGTACGGGATCAGCGCCTTGCGGCCTTGAGCCTCCAGCGCGTCGAAGGTGGCTTTGATGCGGCTCATGCTGCGCGCCCCTTGACGCTTTGGCCGCCTTGCGACGGTCGGTCGAAGTAGGCCGCGCCCGACAGGTCGGCAACCGTGCCGATGTCCTTGTCGCCGCGCCCCGACAGGTTCACCAGCAGATGCTGGTCGGCACGCATCGTCGGCGCGATCTTCATCGCATGCGCAACTGCGTGGGCCGATTCGAGCGCGGGGATGATGCCTTCGGTGCGGCAAAGCCGATGGAAGGCCACCAGCGCTTCGCTGTCGGTGATGCCGACATATTCGGCACGGCCTATGTCGTGGAGGTAGGCGTGCTCGGGGCCGACGCCGGGGTAGTCGAGCCCGGCCGAGATCGAGTGCGTCTCGGTGATCTGACCGTTCGCATCCTGCAGCAGGTAGGTGCGGTTGCCGTGCAGCACGCCCGGCGAGCCGGCGCTGATCGACGCGGCGTGCTTGCCGGTGTCGAGGCCCTGCCCCGCCGCCTCGACGCCGATCAGGCGCGTGGCGGCGTGGTCGATGTACGGATAGAAGATCCCCATCGCGTTGCTGCCGCCGCCCACGCAGGCGATCACCGCATCCGGCTGGCGGCCGGTCATCTCGGGCATCTGCACCAGGCACTCGTCGCCGATCACACGTTGGAAGTCGCGCACCATCGTCGGGTACGGGTGTGGGCCGGCCACGGTGCCGATGATGTAGAAGGTGTTCTCGACGTTCGTGACCCAGTCGCGCAGCGCTTCGTTCAGCGCATCCTTCAGCGTCTTCGAGCCGCTCTCGACCGGCACCACCGTCGCGCCGAGCAGGTTCATGCGGTAGACGTTGGGCGACTGGCGCTTGACGTCCTCGCTGCCCATGTAGACGACGCACTCGAGGCCATAGCGCGCGCAGATCGTCGCGGTCGCCACGCCGTGCTGGCCAGCGCCGGTCTCGGCGATCACGCGCGGCTTGCCCATGCGGCGCGCGAGCATCGCCTGGCCGATCGTGTTGTTGACCTTGTGGGCGCCCGTGTGGTTGAGGTCTTCGCGCTTCAGGAAGATCTGCGCGCCGCCGAGTTCACGGCTCAGGCGCGCGGCGTGGTAGATCGGGCTCGGACGGCCGACGAAGTGCTTCAGCTCGTAGCGAAACTCCTCGATGAAGGCCGCGTCGTTCTGCACCTCGGCATAGGCACGCTTGAGTTCGTCCAGCGCGTGGACCAGGGTTTCGGCGACAAAGCTGCCGCCATAGGGGCCGAAATGGCCCGAGGCATCGGGTTGTTGGTAGTTCGACATGTGATCAGATTCGTCAGACAGCCGAGGCCGCGCTGCGGGCATCGGCCTCGCGCACGGCATCGCAAAACCGGCGGATCGCGTGGGCATCCTTGATGCCTTTGGCGGATTCGACGCCGGAGCTCACGTCAACGGCCCAGGGCCGCAGCGTGTGGATGCCATGGATCACATTTCCGGCATGCAACCCACCAGACAAAACGACTGGAAGGGGCACGGCGGACTGAATGAGCGACCAATCGAAGACCTTTCCGCCCCCACCGTACCCTTCGACATGGGCGTCGAGCAGGAGGGCTTGGGCGTGCGCAAAACGAGTTGCGAAGTCTAGCAAATCGAAGCCCGCGGCGATCCGGGCGACGCGCAGGAACGGCCGCCCCGCCCGCCCGCACTGCGCCGGGGTTTCGTCGCCGTGGAACTGCAGCAGCAATTGCGGAATCTCGGCGCACGCGGCATCGACCTCGGCATCGCGTGCATTCACGAACAGACCGACCGGCATCACGAACGGCGGCAGGCGCTTCGCGAGCGCGGCGGCGCGCGCCAGCGTCACGCAGCGCGGGCTCTTGTCGTAGAACACGAAGCCGACCGCATCCGCGCCCGCCTCGACGGCAGCGTCGACATCGGCTTCGCGGGTCAGGCCGCAGATCTTGATGCGGGTGCGGAGGTTCATGAATGACGCGTGTTCAGGGCAGCCAGTCCATCGCCGCGGCGCGGTCGGGCATGGCATGAACCGCATCGTAGTACGGGCCGACGAAGTACAGGCCATCGGCGGAGAAGGTCGCCGCCGCGAGACTGCGCTTCTTGGCCGCCAGCACCCCGGCCAGCCAGGCAACGTCGCGCGCACCCGCACCGACCGCTACGATGCACCCCATCAGGTTGCGCACCATGTGGTGCAGGAAGGCGCTCGCATCGAACTCGAAGCGCCAGTAAGCGCCGCGCTTCGAGATGCCGATCGCGCGCATCGTCTTGATGGCCGACGCCGCCTGGCATTCGGCGGAGCGGAACGCGCTGAAGTCGTGTTCGCCGATCAGCAACTGCGCCGCGGCCTGCATCGCCGCACCATCGAGCGGCCGAAAGCTCCAGCCCACCGCGCCGGCCTCGACCGCCGGCCGCACGACAGATTCGAGCAGCACGTAGACGTAGCGCCGCCCGACCGCGCTGTAGCGCGCGTGAAACGAGTCATCGGTCAGGCGGCACCACTGCACCGCGATGTCGGCGGGCAGGAACCGATTCGTGCCGCGCACCCAGGACTGCGGCTCGCGCGCGATCTCGGTGTCCAGGTGCACGACCTGGTTCAGCGCATGGACACCGGTGTCGGTGCGCCCCGCGCACACCGTGCGCAGAGGCTGATCGGCGAACTGTCCGAGCGCACGCTCGAGTTGATCCTGAATCGTCCGGCCGCCGGGCTGGCTTTGCCAACCCTGGTAGGCCTGCCCGCGGTAGCTGACACCGAGCGCCACCCTCACGAGTGGCTCTCGGTGCTGCGCGATGCGATGCGGCGTCGCCCCCGGGTCACCCGAGGTCGGCCAGCATGCCCTGCGCGCGGCTCTTCATCGTGCCGGTGGACTTGGCGACGACTTCGTTGAGCAGATCGCGTGCGCCATCGGTATCGCCGATCTGGCGGAACTCCTCGGCCAGCTCGAGCTTGCGCGACAGCGGATCGTCTTCGCCCTCCGGGCCCAGCGCCGGCAGCCCCAGCTCACCGAAGCCCGACGGGTTGGTGGCGGTTGCCGCGGCAGGCGCGGCGGCCGGCGCCGGCATGTCGAGGTCGAGCGAGATGTCGGACAGGTCGAAGGTCGACGGTTCGGCCACCCGATGCGCCGATCTGCTCTGCAATTCCGGCACCTCGGGCACCGAGAAGTCGAGCGACATCGCGTCGTGTTCGGCGGGGCGCGGCTGCGGCGGCGCGATCGGTTGGGTCGCGTGGAGCGGCGCTGGCGCCGTTACGGATCCGGTCTCGGGATCACCGAGATCGAGGTCGAGATCGAGGTCCGCGCTGACACTGTCAGGCCCGGTCACGCCGGTGACCGAACTGCCGAATTGCGACGGCGACGGCAGCACCGACTGCGGCATCGTGCTGGCGCCCAGCGGCTCGATCATTTCGCCGCTGGCACCTTGCGCCATCGCCGGCGTGCCGCCCGGCTTGAACAGCGGATTGTCGGGGTCGATCTGGGCGCCGAGTTCCTGGGCCTTGGCCCAGTCCTCGCCCTCACCGCGCGTCAGCGCGAAGAGCTGAGTCGCCAGCAACTCGAAGCCCTTGGTGTCCCGGCGCTTCGCATAGACCTCGAGCAGCTTGGTGCGGATCGCCATGCGATCCGGATTGCTGCGCATCGCTTCCTTGAGGATTTCCTCGGCCTGCAGATCGCGGCCATAGGCGAGGTACACATCGGCCTCGGCGACCGGGTCGACGTCGCCGATCGCGTCGAGCTGGCTCAGCGAGTAGCTCATCGACGACGATGCGCCGCCGGCATCGCGCGTGTCGATGCGCTGGCCGCCGCTGGCGCCGAAGAACGAATCCGGCTGCAAACGGCTTTCGAGGAACGAGGTCTCGCCGCTGTCCTTGCGCGCACGCTTGCTGAAGCGATAGGCCGCAAAACCGCCGAGCAGCGCGATCGCGAGCGCACCGACGCCGAGGGCCATCGGGTTGTCGTCGAGCAGCGAGCCGAGCATGCTCGGCTCCTCGACCGGAACCGGCGCCACCTTGGGCTTGGCGGCCGCGCTCGCGGCCGGCTTGGGCGCCACCACCGGCGCGGAGGCAGCGGCGACCACCGGGGCGGATGCGGGCGCGGAGGCCGCGGTCGGCGCCGGTGTGGCGGTCACGACGGCAGGCGCCGAGGCCACGGGCGCAGGCGCCGGAGCAGGTGCGGCCACCGGAGCTGGTGCCGGAGCGGGCAATACAACCGGTGCAGGCACCGAGGCCGCTACCGGCTTCGCCGGGACCACGGGCGCCGGCGCCGCCGCGGCGGCCGAGGCCGGCTTGGAGGCCGCGGCGCTGGCGGTCGCGCCCGAGAGCTTCTTCAGATCCTCGACATTCTTCGAGAGTTCGGCGACACGAACTTCTTCGGCCTTCTTGGCACGCTCCTTCGAAATCGCCGCTTCGGCGGCACTCGCCTTCGGCGAGGCCACGCCCTTGCTCAGCGTCAGCTTGTCGGGCGTCGCCGCCGCACCTTGCTGGCGATCATTGACGGACGCCTCGACCTTGCCGCTGGCCTGACGCGCCGACCCTTCGGTTCTGGCCGCCGGCACGCCGGACGCGAGACGCTGGCGATAGGCGCCGAAGTCGGCGCTCTGCGCCTGGATCACCTGGCGCGCCTCGGTCGTCGTCACGCCCTGGGCGGACTCGGCACTCGGCACCGCCAGCACGACGCCGGCCTTGAGCCGGTTCATGTTGTTGTCGATGAAGGCCTGAGGGTTGCCGCGGTACAGCGACACCAGCATCTGGTCCAGCGACACGCCCTGGCGCTGCGTGCGCGTGGCGATGCGCGAGAGCGAATCACCGGGCTTGACCCTGTACTCGTCGGCCCCCGCGCCGGCATCGGCCGTCCGCGGCTCGCGTGTGGCAGCAGGCGCAGGTGCGGACTCGGTCGCGGGCGCACGTGCGGGCGCAGCGCGGCGCTCGGCACTGCGTGCCGGTGGCTGCACCATCGGCGGCGCAGCGGCCATCGTCGGGGCGGTGGCCGGCGCGGCCGGCGCGGGCGTCGCCGCGCGCGCCGTCACCGGCGGATCGAACAGCAGCGTGTATTCGCGCACCAGACGGCCTGTGGACCAGCTCAGTTCGAGGATCACATCAATGAAGGGCTCTTGCACGCCGCGATCGCTGCTGAGCTTCAGGTAGGGCCGGCCGTCGCTGCGGCGCAGCAGCTCGGCCTGGGTGCCCGGCAGCACCGGGTTGTAGTCGACGCCGGCGGCGCGATAAGCCTCTGGCGGCGCCACGCGCACGCGCAGGTTGGAAGCCTCCTCGGGAGTCAAGCTGGTAACGTCGATCTCGGCACGCAACGCTTCGCCGAGCGCCGACTGCACCTGCAACCTGCCCAAGCCCAGCGACCAAGCGGCCGGCGCGGCGAGAACCAGCGCGGCAGCAGCCACTCCCGTGAGGGCGAAGCGCCCCGAGAACGTCAATTTTCTTTTCAAGGCGTCTCCCAGAAAGACGGGGCGAAGGCACGAGAGCGCCCGCCGGTAACAACGTGATTGTCGCGATTTACCCCGCACCCCATGAATTTCTTTGGCGCGGACCTGGAAATCACAATAGCATCAATAACATACGATGACAAGCTCATGCATTTACTGACATTGCACGAAACCTCGGCCCGCGGGCTTTCGTCGGCTTGACGTTGCAGGGTGACAACAGGCGTCACGCGCTGCCGCACCGTCAGGCCTCGATCACGATGCGCAACATGCGGCGCAAGGGCTCGGCCGCTCCCCACAACAGCTGGTCGCCGATCGTGAACGCGCCGAGGTACTGCGGGCCCATCGCCATCTTGCGCAGGCGACCCACCGGAATCGTCATGGTGCCGGTCACCGCGACCGGCGTCAGATCGCGCATGGTGGCTTCTCTCGTGTTCGGTACGAACTTGACCCAGGCGTTGTCGTCCGCGATCAGCGCCTCGATGTCGGCGAGCGGCACGTCCTTCCTGAGCTTGAACATCAGCGCCTGGCTGTGGCAGCGCATCGCACCGACACGCACGCAGTAGCCATCGACCGGCACGGCCGCCGTACCAAAGCCCGGCCCCTGTCCGAGGATCTTGTTGGTCTCGGCACCGCCCTTCCACTCTTCCTTGCTGACGCCGTCGCCGAGGTCCTTGTCGATCCACGGGATCAGGCTGCCGCCCAGCGGCACGCCAAAATTCTCGGTCTCGGCGGCGCTCAAGCTGCGCTGCTTGTCGGCGAGCAGGCGGTCGATCTCCAGAATCGCACTCTTCGGGTCGTCGAGCAGGTGGCGGACCGAGGCGTTCAACGTGCCGTACTGCGTCAGCAGCTCGCGCATGTGCGCTGCGCCGCCGCCCGACGCGGCCTGGTAGGTCATCGTGCTCATCCACTCGACCAGGCCGGCCTTGTACAGCGCGCCGACGCCCATCAGCATGCAGCTCACGGTGCAGTTGCCGCCGATCCAGTTGCGGCCGCCCTTGGCCAGCGCGTTCTTGATCACCGGCATGTTGACCGGGTCGAGCACGATCACCGCATCGTCCTTCATGCGCAGCGTCGACGCCGCATCGATCCAGTGGCCGGTCCAGCCGGCGGCGCGCAGGCGCGGGAACACATCGCTCGTGTAGTCGCCGCCTTGCGCCGTGATGATGATCTCGCAGCGCTTCAGCGCCTCGAGGTCGTAGGCATCCTGCAGCTTGGTCTCGTTCTTTGCCATCGCGGGCGCGGAGCCGCCGGCGTTGCTGGTGCTGAAGAACAGCGGTTCGATGTGGTCGAAGTCGCCCTCGGCCTGCATGCGGTCCATCAGCACGGACCCGACCATGCCGCGCCATCCCACCAATCCTGTCAGTCTCATCGTTCGCCCTTTCAGAAAGTTATCGAAACCTCTTGCTGCTCCGGCTCGTTCGCCGGAGGTAGGGGCGAGACGAACCGGAGCTTGCTAGCCCTTGATCGCCTTTTTGGTGATGCTGGTCGTGAGCGCCGCAACCATGGCGTCGCCCATCTCAATCGTGCCGACGCGGGTCGTGCCCTCGGACCAGATGTCGGCCGTGCGCAGGCCGGCGGCAAGCACCTGCTGCACCGCGGACTCGATACGGTCGGCGGCGGCGGTCTGGTGGAGGGAGAAACGAAGCATCATGGCGGCAGACAGGATTGTAGCCAGTGGATTCGCCAGATTCTTGCCCGCGATATCCGGCGCGCTGCCGTGGCTCGGCTCGTACAGGCCCTTGCCCGCCGCGTTGAGCGACGCCGACGGCAGCATGCCGATCGAGCCGGTCAGCATCGCGGCCTCGTCGGACAGGATGTCGCCGAACATGTTGCCGGTGACGATCACGTCGAACTTCTTCGGCGCGCGCACCAGCTGCATCGCGGCGTTGTCGACATACATGTGGTCGAGCGCCACGTCCGGGTACTCGGCGTGCACCTCGGTGACGATGTCCTTCCAGAACTGGAAGGTCTCGAGGACATTGGCTTTGTCGACGCTCGTGAGGCGCTTGCCGCGCTTGCGCGCCGCCTGGAACGCGACATGCGCGATGCGCTCGATCTCGGGACGCGAATAGCGCATCGTGTCGAAGGCCTCGGGCGCCCCCTTGAAGGCGCCATCGGGCGATTCGCGCCGGCCGCGCGGCTGGCCGAAGTAGATGTCGCCGGTGAGCTCGCGGATGATCAGGATGTCCAGCCCCGACACCAGCTCGGGCTTCAGGCTGGAGGCGTGGGTGAGCTGCTCATAGCAGATCGCCGGACGAAAATTCGCGAACAGGCCAAGGTGCTTGCGCAGCCCGAGGATCGCCTGCTCCGGGCGCAGCGACCGCTCCAGCGTGTCGTACTTCCAGTCGCCGACGGCGCCGAACAGCACCGCATCGGCGGCCTGCGCGAGCTTGAGCGTCGATTCGGGCAGCGGATGGCCGTGGGCCTCGTACGCCGCGCCGCCGACGAGCGCCGTCTCGGTCTCGAACGGTAGATCGAGCACGCCCAGCACGCGCACCGCCTGCGCCACGATTTCGGTTCCGATGCCGTCGCCCGGCAAAATTGCAATCTTCACGAAGTGCTTCCTGTGCTCAGTTCAAGGAGTGCGCCAGCCACGGCTTGGTCAGCAGGCGTTCGGCTTCGAACGCGCGGATCTTGTCGGCGTGGCGCAGCGTTAGGCCGATGTCGTCGAAGCCGCCGAGCAGGCAGTACTTGCGGAAGGCCTCGACCTCGAACGCGATCGTGCTGCCGTCGGGCTTGACGACGAGCTGGCGCTCCAGATCGATGGTCAGCGCATAGCCGACGAAGGCCGCAGCCTCGTCGAACAACTTCGCCACTTCGCTCTCGGGCAGCTTGATCGGCAGCAGGCCGTTCTTGAAGCAGTTGTTGAAGAAGATGTCGGCGTAGCTGGGCGCGATCAACGCGCGGAAGCCAAATTGATCGAGCGCCCACGGCGCGTGTTCGCGCGACGAGCCGCAGCCGAAGTTCTTGCGCGCGAGCAGCACCGAGGCGCCCTTGTAGCGCGGTTGGTTCAGCACGAAATCCGGGTTCGGCCGACGCGTGGCCGGGTCCTGACCGGGCTCGCCGTGGTCGAGGTAGCGCCATTCGTCGAACAGGTTCTGGCCGAAGCCCGACTTCTTGATCGACTTCAGGAACTGCTTCGGGATGATCGCGTCGGTGTCGACGTTCTCCCGGTCCATCGGGGCGACGAGACCGGTGTGTATGCGGAACGGTGTCATGGTCTTCTCTGCCTCACCCAAGCCGACTGACGTCGACGAAATGGCCTTCGATCGCGGCCGCCGCGGCCATCGCCGGGCTCACCAGGTGCGTGCGGCCGCCCGCGCCCTGCCGGCCTTCGAAGTTGCGGTTGCTGGTCGACGCGCAGCGCTCGCCGGGTTCGAGCCGATCCGCGTTCATCGCCAGGCACATCGAGCATCCCGGCTCGCGCCATTCGAAACCCGCCGCCTTGAAGATCACATCGAGCCCTTCGCGCTCGGCCTGTTCCTTCACCAGGCCCGAGCCCGGCACGATCAGCGCCAGCTTGACGTTCTTCGCGACGCGGCTGCCGAGACGGCGCACCACGCTCGCGGCCTCGCGCAGGTCTTCGATGCGCGAGTTGGTGCACGAGCCGATGAAGACCTTGTCGATCAGGATGTCGGCAATCAGCTTGTTCGGCTCGAGTGCCATGTACTGCAGCGCACGCTCGATCGCGCCGCGCTTGCCGGCGTCCTTCTCGCGATCGGGGTCGGGCACGCGGTCGTCGATGCCGAGCACCATCTCGGGCGAGGTGCCCCAGGTGACCTGCGGCCGGATCGTCGCCGCGTCGAGCTCGACCACGGCATCCCATCGCGCATCGGCATCCGACTGCAGCCCGCACCAGTAGCGCACGGCCTGTTCCCATTCGAGCCCGCTGGGCGTGTACGGGCGGCCCTTCACATAGGCCATCGTCGTCTCGTCGACCGCGACCAGCCCGGCGCGCGCACCTGCCTCGATGGCCATATTGCACACCGTCATGCGGCCTTCCATGCTCAGCGCGCGGATCGCCGCGCCGGCGAACTCGATCGTGTAGCCGGTTCCGCCGGCAGTGCCGATCTTGCCAATGATGGCGAGCACGATGTCCTTCGCGCTGCAGCCCCGGCCGAGCTTGCCTTCGACGCGCACGAGCATGTTCTTCGCCTTGCGCGCCAGCAGCGTCTGGGTCGCGAGCACATGCTCGACCTCGCTGGTGCCGATGCCGTGCGCGAGCGCGCCGAACGCGCCATGCGTCGAGGTGTGCGAGTCGCCGCACACCACCGTCATGCCGGGCAGCGTCGCGCCCTGCTCCGGCCCGATCACATGCACGATGCCCTGGCGCCGGTCGTTCATCTTGAACTGCGTGATGCCGAGTCGATCGCAGTTGGCATCGAGCGTGTCGACCTGCAGCCGCGAGATCGGATCGGCAATGCCGTGCGAGCGATCCGTGGTCGGCACGTTGTGGTCGCTCACCGCCAGGTTCGCCGACAGCCGCCAGACCTTGCGGCCGGCCAGGTCCAGCCCCTCGAACGCCTGCGGGCTCGTGACCTCGTGGACGAGGTGGCGGTCGATGTAGAGAACCGCGGTGCCGTCGTCTTCGGTGTGGACGACGTGCTCGTCCCAGATCTTGTCGTACAGCGTGCGAGGCATGGCGGCGGCCGTTCAGAAGTAGGACCGCAATTTTATGCGCACGCAGCATCTGGCGCCGACGAGGGTTCCGCCCATGAAAAAAGGGCACGGTCTCCCGTGCCCCTTGTGTCAGCAGAATCGACCGTGTCTTACCAGCCTAGGTCCTTCAGCAGCGGCAGCGTCAAGTCCTTCGGCGGCACGAGGACCGTCGTCAGGTCGCTGTTGATGTTGGGCTCCATCAACAAGTTCGGGAACGCGCTGACATCCCAGTGCGACACCGACGAACCCGAGACCAACGGGTTCGGCGTGTACAGCAGCGGACGGCCCGCGCTGTCGGCACCGGCGCGGCGCGTGGTGTCGACCGAGAACGAGCCGATCACCGAACCCGGCTTGCCGCGCGAACCGTACTTGACGGCGTCGGCAACGGCGGCCTTCAGCTTGACGCCGTCGGCCTGCGAGACGCTCACGGTCGGAATCGTGATCGTCGGGTCGGCCCCGCCCAAGCCCGGCGCAGCACCGGCCGCGTTGTTGGCGATGATCACGCCGAACGCACCAGCGTTCTGCGCGTTCTTCGCCTTGGTGGCGAAGGTGCAGGTCCCCCGGTCGATGATCGCGACCTTGCCCGCGACCGCAGCGGCCGTGGCCACGTCGAACGCAACACAACCCGGGCCCGTCACCGGGTCGACGGGCACGACGGCCAGCGTGCCGAAGGCACTCGGCGTCGTCACCGGCGGTCCGAACGAGGCCGTGCCGTAGTCGTAGAAGCCGGAGGCCCCAGGGACCGGTGTCGTGACCTTGATCGTCGGCACGTTGCCCAGCACCGACGCGGCACCGGTCATCCCGTTGCTGCCGTTCCAGGCCAGGTGCAGCGGATTGATGGCAGATGCCTTGCGCTCTGCCGGCGTCATCTGCAGCCAGGTCTTGCCGACCGTGCTGTCGTACATGAAGCCTTCCCAGATGCTCGGCAGACCATTCGCGCCGTAGGCGCTGCCGTCGGCGATGACGCGAAGACCGGTCGAGGTCTGCACCGTCAGCACAGAGAAGCCCAGACCATGGCCAAGCTCGTGCAACAGCGTTTCAACGAAGTTCACTTTCGTGCCGGCGTTGCCGTCCAGCCCCAGGTAGAACGGCGTGCCATCGAGGCAGCCGGTGTTGCCGAGGTTGACGTTGAACTGCGTCTTGATGTCGACGGTGCCGTAACCGCTGCCGTCGTCGGGGATCCCGGCCGACAGGTTCACGCCGGAGAGCTTGTTGGCAAGCGCCTGCGGATACCACGTGCCCGGCACGCCGTTCGCGAAGTCGTACCAGATGTTCCACGCGCCGGCACTTCCGAGCACAGCCGAGCTCGACGTGCAGGTCAGCGCTTCCCAGCCGGCGCTGACGGTGATCGTGACGTTGCTTTGCAGGTTCTGTTCCCAGATGTCGGCCACGTAGCGGTAGACGTTCAGTCGCTGCTGACCGAGCGTGGTGCCGGAGTTGCCGCCGACCGGAGCGACCGGCGTCGGGTCGTTGAAGCCGACGCCGGCCGCATCGCGGCTCGAGATCTGGATCGTCGCGGCATTCGCCGCGAGCACGCCGAACGTCAGGGCCAGCGCGGCGGCGACAGGGGCGAAAGATGCTTTGAACTGGGTCATGTTCTCACTCCGTCGGAAGGGTGCTGGTCTTGGCGACCGGAGAGGCGGCGGCCTTGAGCGCCGCATCGGCTTCCTCGCGGCTTTCGAAGCACAGCGTAGCCAGGCTGCCATCGGGCTGG
>Ga0307508_10002593_pt1 | contig 19014 bp, 24 predicted proteins | sample 9_EM_MG_FD_203089 | JGI IMG/M metagenome (GOLD analysis project Ga0307508, IMG submission 203089) | Populus trichocarpa ectomycorrhiza microbial communities from riparian zone in the Pacific Northwest, United States - 9_EM | ecosystem: Host-associated > Plants > Roots > Unclassified | place... | reverse complement strand
TTCCATCATTGTAGGTCAAAACTTCCGCAAGACGCCGGAAGCCAATGATGCTATCTGTACAGACCTGGCCCTTGCGGAACTTCTGTGAAAGAACGCACACGTTAACCACGCCTAACGTTACGTCAAGAAGCGCCCTATGCCGTAGTTCATGAGCGTCTGCGCAATGTAACTCGGGTCTAGGAACGTACTTGAGTCCAACATATAGTATCTTGTCATCGCTGCTGAGAAGAAGGAGGGCAAGACTAGGTCGCCCTGGTAGTCCGCGGATGTTCTCCCTCACCATTCCTATCGCTTGTTCCCGCGACGGGTCGCGTTCGCGTGAGGGAGGACTGATAACCCTATACGCCCACTTTGCATCCCTGGTGTCCATTCCACACTTTCCACACATTTCCACGAATTCATTAACAACCTGAGGAAACATTGAAGCTTAGGGATTCACAACCGGGGTTTAGCAAACGCACCCGCACTAGATCTTGGTCTTGAGGATCGTCGAAGTCGCCACGCCTCTCGTTGAATGCAACCGCGACGCTGGGGCCCAATTTCCCCCCTTTCCGGAATTGAACATCGCGCAGGTTCCAAGCCGAGTCCCTGATCTGAAGCTCCTTGTTCCTAGCATAGGCAACCTTTGGAGGATCGAGAATGCGCCCAGGAACCACTGCCATTTGAGTGCCGAGGGATATGCCAAACTGGGTAAGGGCCTCTGAAGCGGGTTGCACCCCCATTCGAGGCAAACCGTTTCTATAAATTTCTGCCTGATTGACTTTGGGGGGAAGGCACGCGATGTCGATCATTGCTCGGGTCTGGTTAGCAGACAGTTTGCCGCGATAAGGTTGATTGGGCAAAATAACGCAGCTGCGGAATGATACAGGTGACGGTCATGCTTCTCTTCGAGGTAGAGATACGCACAGCTCTGATGGTACCCAATTTGGCTTGGCCTTGGACCCGATGTCCAGTAAAGGGGCATCGGGGCGAGTAAGATCGATATTATGTTGTTCTAGAAGTTTGTAAGCTCCAGCCAAGTGATAATTTGCCGCGGCGCGCTTACTTTTGAAATATTGTTCCACGGAAATCTTCCCGTATTCCTGATGAACAAACATTTCTTGCCTCGCTCTGGTGCGTCCGACTCTCTGAACAGTCTTTTTGTGGTTGAGCTAAGTAAGGAATGAGGAGCTGGATGAGCAGCGTGGAATATATGAATTCACGAACGTGGCGCGTTCTAACACGTAATCCTTTCACGAATGGTGTTGGGTTCGCGCCGAATGTCTCCCGGGCGTAATTATCCAGAGCAACGTCAAGCCTCCCTTCTTGATAAAAGGCAGTGGTGGCAACCTGTTGCTGATCTAAGTAATGGGACAAATTGTTCAGAGTTAACATGAAATTACGTTGATGTTCATTGAAAGTTGCTTGTATGTTGGTCGCACGGAAAGATAGAAGCCTATGAGTGACGTGACATCATTGTGCCACCCTGTACTGGTCAAGATGTTTTGCAAACCTCGTAACGCCACCAATACACTGTCGAGTCTTAAGGGTGGTTCCGTGGCCCGCTGAGGGAAAAAGTACCTGTTGCGACCAACGTTGATGCCCTCATTTTTGAGAGCGTGCTTCAACAATACTATGTTGAAGGCTGCAATGACCGGAGCGGTGTCGTAGGAGGCCATACCAGGCTCTCCGTTGAGGTATCTGGAGGGTGCAGTGTGAAGGAAATTAGAACTTCGAGCATATTGTTTCTAAACATACTTCTTCAACATGTTGGTTTCATGGCGTGTGATAAACGCGATAGAGACAAGATATTTCTTGGACCTCTCGTTGGGGCCTTCCTCGTCGGCATCGAAAAATTCGAGATTGATATCCATAGTGCCATCTTCTGGCACAGGCAGCTCGCGTGAGGAGATCATCTTAGTAGACCCATCGTTGGCAGTATAGCGGGCATATTCGGAAAATTCTGGGCTGTTCTCAAGCAATTCGAAAAGGCGACGCTGAGGAAGTGGTCATGAACTAGGCGAGGATGCGGGGTCTGGAAGCTGAGCGGACCTTGACACGTCGTATCTTCATGCTTGGGCTCATCTACGTCGAAGTAATTGAGTCTTATGGACGGCATGTTTTTCATGCAAAGCGCACCTTGACGTCGTACTCGAAAAGATATTGAGGAAATTTCTCGACAGGAAAGTAATTTGAGCGCAGCTTGATGGCTTTCCCCAATGAACCGAAGCCAGGGCGAATTGGGAGCTCTCCGCCATCGCCTTGAAGCTTCACCTTAGAAAGACTGAGCGTAAGCTGTTGTAACTCATTGAGTGCGAGACGTGAATCTATTTCTGCAGGGGGAAGATTAATGGGGGCAGCCATAGGTGCTGCTGGTGCTGGTGGGCCTCCACCCCGGGGACCTGTTTAATTGATGGGAGGAGTATACATCATAATGGTTGTTGCACGCGGCGCAACGTTATACCGACCTCCGTAACCTCGGCCAGGTGAGACCCCACGGCCCCCACGTGGCGCGGGAGACACGCCTAGAGTGTTACATTAATATTAGCCCATATAGCATCCGAAGATTGAAGTGGCAGACTGGCCCCTCGATCCACCGGGACTACCACGACCACCAAAGCCCCCACGCGGTGCGGGAGACACTCCTAGGGTGTTACATTAGCCCATACAGCGTCGGGATTTTGTAATATTGCAAGTGGCAGACTGGCCTCTCGATCCACCAGAGGGACTACCACGACCACCACGTCCTCCGCCACCTCGACCTGGGGTCGGTGTGAGCCGTCATATTTACATAAAGCGTTCAATCACTGGCCTCTATCACCGCCTCCTCTTGAACTCATGACTTTAGACAGGAATTATCAGGTTGCGCGCGCGTTGGATTATGGACGCGTGCGTGAGAGAGGATCGGATTGGCGCGCGGTCGTCCGAGGCACTTATAGGTAAACGAGCAATTCATTTGGATCTGAACTAACGATAAATCATGAATAACAGGAAGTACGAAAAACCTCGCAGTCGAGGCCGCCTCCTCAATCTAACAGCTTCATGTCGGCATACTAGTCGTCCTGGCCCTGACGGGCGGAGACAGCGAGGAGTTTTGTCGAGACGAAGAATTCCCATACTCCGTAGTGGTTCCCGATGAAGGGGATGACTCATTCGATGGACTGGATACCAAAGGTTGGTCAGTCCCCATAAAAGGTGAACGGGGCTGGGGCATGCGCAGTGGGGGGACTGGTGGGGTGTGAGGTCGTTGCCGGAAAAGGTGCCAGCGTTTGCGCCTCGAGTGCTCATTGGCAAGAGAGGTCGCTGAACTGGACGCGCCTGAAGCCTGTTCCGACGTTGACGGCAGGAATTTGCGGGGCGTAATGAACTTCGCTTTAACAGCAAGCTCTCGAATCAGCACCCCTTTTTGTCGCCATACTTCGCGATAGAAATCTCGTCTCATAGCGTTCACAGCCTCTTCGAACTAGAAATATTATAAGGTGAATTCTACAGCGATTGACCATGCACAGAAACAACATGACGCACACTCCATATTTGGTTGTGATATTCGAACTGCGGGGTTTTGAATCTGAAGTTATCGAGGTCTGGCACTGTCGTCAGCGTGAGCGGTGTATCGCGCTGTACACGGATATACGTAGTTCAGTAGCATGTTATCTGTGCGACGATGCCGCCCACCTTGTAACTAAGTACGCAGGTCAAGCTACAAATGCAAAGCCGTGAGCGACACCACAAACGAGAGTTCAAAGGAACGTACCTCGACACTTGAATCCGAAGGAATGTGCGATTGCGGCTGGCTCTAGCCCTCATTTCCTCAATTTCCATGTCGACAGCGTTGTTGGCGCCCCTTGACTTGCGAAGCTCTTCCGCTCGCGATCCCAGTTGCTCTGAAGAGGTAACTTTCTTCACCTTCCGAGGCGGCTGCGCCGCCGACGCACTCGCATATTTGAGATTTTGAAAGGACGACGACCGTGCGATAGTGTGAGGTCTTTGAAGGGTCGAAAATGTTGGCGTAGAATCCATCGAGGCACGCGGTCGAGGAGGCGACGGATATTTATCGTGGCGATCGCCAGCCTCATGCTGATTAGGTGCTGTGTGTGCATCTGCGCCTCCGGAGAAAATGTACTTCATGACGCGACGCCCAATGCTGCGTTCAATCTGGAGCCGAAGCGGATGCAAACGGAGATCGAAGGTTTCAATTATAGAGATCCCACCAACAGCTGGTAGAGCGCTCCAGTCCGCTTGCATAAAGGGTTCATTCTGTCAAGCAAGAATGATAAGAGAAGGTGTCTCCTAGAATAACCATAAAATATACCCACATGATGTCCTGGGGGCTCGAGTTTGACAAGCATTTCTGTGAAGACCGCGTTGGGGGATGCATCAAGCGCTTGCATGTCACCGATCGTGAGATTGTTGCTCATAGAGCCGTCGTTTTTAGATATCCACGTGTATTGAGTGCCACGAATTGACAACTTGCTCAATAACATATTGTGTTCGTCGAGAGCGTTCCATGAGAGGTCAGAAGAGATTGCGTCAAGTCTGACGGCGAATACGTCATTCCCTTCCATATCTGTCTGTCTCGCTTGGGCGCGAGCAAGGGATTCGAAGATCAAGTTGAGCTCTCTCGAAAGCATGAAGTGCTGTGATTTGACAGCAAGAAACTCTAGCTTTTCGTCATCGGACAACCGGCGCGCATCTACATCGAATTTACTCGCCATCCGGCGGAGCTGGCGAATGCGATGCTGCATCTTTGTGACCACGTCCGCCGCTGAGTGTCGATCTCTGAAGTCAAACAAATAAACAAATTTCTCGAGAGCTTCATTGTGCTGTTGTTGAGCAGGATCGTGATAAAGGAGAAGGTCGGTAATCACGTTGTAGATCGCTGCAAAATTGGCGGAATTCGCGGCGACGGAGAATCTTGGTATGTTGACAGTGATGCGGTCCTAAATTTTCGTCAAACAATATCCAAGGACGTAGATTGGTTAACTTACAGTATATGTCCTCAGATGGTCGCTCATGCCCCCTTCACCCGCCACTAGATTTGTGGTAGACTCACCGCGGAGACGCAGGCGGTTGAATTTGTCAAAGTGCACTTTCGCGTCGGCCTGGGGAAGCAGGCGAGTAAGACCACCATACTGGCAACGGTAATCGACAAGAATCTCTAAGGGTACGTCGTGCGGCTTGTCAATTATCGTGACAACCTTCTGACTCGGCGCAAAGACTTGAAGGCGATTCAGTTTGATGAAGTTTCTGTAGCACAAGGTTTCAGCAGGATTCAAGCAGGGGGTTGCGAGACCTATGGACCTGTGCAACAGTATACCATGAACGGGATCGTCCCGGTGGTTCGGGTCCAGGATCAAATAATTATGGAGGAAGACAGTGTTTGCTGACAATAACGTGAGGAATCACAGTACCGCTGGTGCGGGGACGTTTCTCACCAACAGCGATCAGATCGTTGCCCACGCCGTTTTCGCTTCGCAGCGCTATTTGTGGTTTGAGGAGAAGCATGAAGTGCCCATTTTTAACTACGGCGTCGTCTGGTAGACCGCTTCTTGGATCTTCTCCACCTTGGGTATCTGTGGTCTGGTGCTTCACCTTCTGCGAAGTAGTTTGTTTCTTATTTGATACATGGTCATTTGGAATGATTCTGGGGAGTGGTTTGCCGGCAACACGTGTGGCAGCGTTTCGCGCCGTTTGAGCACCGGTTGGGTGTTCTGTCCGCATGGCCTGCTCACGGATAAACTGCACAGCTCTGAACTGCCCGTCAGTAGATGAAATGTGGGACTGACAAAGGTTTCACCTTGTAGCCATCTGGTATTCCAAGCCCCGTATCTGCCGCGAACAATATGAGTAGTCCAGGAGGATCTGTAAAGGAACTGTGTCAAAATACTGTCAATGCCATTCGATGTCACCAACATACATCTCTCGTAGTGTTGGTCAGTATTATCTTCGGACAGTGGATTTGGTATACATGATGAAAAGCCTCCCAGTGATCGGATGCCAAGTTCTCGTCAAGAGTCATATAGTAAGAGTGTCGCACATGCGTCGGATCGGCTTTCTCCGCACGTTTCCGTGCCTTTTCGTGCTGCTGGTGCACTTGATGGAGATGGCCGATGTATTCCTCCAGAAGCGAGATGCGCTTCTGTAATTCATCGCCATGATGTGGGCCCTGCACCGATGTCAGAAGGTGAATCGCATTCACGAGGTTATGGTTCAATAAACTAACGTGACCATTGGAGTTACGAAGCTCTTCCTGGAGGACAGCGAGACGATTCTCAGCGAATTGTCTCTGAATGCTTTGAACCGCTGCAGGGCGAGATGCTATGTTAGCGAGTTGAGTATAGGATGCGCGGGCTAAACTTACAATCTTCCCTGCCCTGCAGGCAATTGTGGGTATCCTCGTTCCCAAATTTAGAAGTCTCGTTGGAGTTTAGGTCGGAGAGCGGAACACGCTTTAAATATGTGAAACGCGGCACGAACCCGCAAGGGACAAGCCAAATGCGAGGTTGAGCATCTGAAAGCGTCCAGTCCACCTCCGCAAAGTCATCGAGGTCCAACCAATCCGAGTCGCGAGGTTCCACATCGTAATTGGGGAGCCCATGTGCATCTGGCTCATCATATTCGGTAGATGTGGAGAACAAAGCTTTCTGAGGCTCCATGAACAAGGAGCGAACCGCCCGTATTTCCGAATCCCTCAAGACGACTTCGGCAGAATTAAAACGCTTGCGCACAGTGGTTTTGGTGCGTTGAGACTTGGCATCATATTCGCTCGTGAGCTGTTCACGTTGATGTAAGTCCACCTGCAGAGCCTCAGTTTGGACCTTGATTCCGACACAGGTGGTAGTCCCTTCCTTCCAGCCAGCTCGCGAGTCTTGATGATAAATGTGTGCGACGAAGACGGGCGCGAGAACGACTTGGTACTTGATGGTCACCAAGTTATCCGAAAATTTCGGCGACACTTCCTTAATACCAGGAAATAGAGGCCCGTGACGTATGGGCAATGATAAGGCGTGGTTGAAAAGCCCCCACCTGCACGCAAGGCGCAATGGAAACGTGTGAGCGCTGGGCAGAGACACATTGACAAGCCTCACCATGACCAGAAGTGCGCAAATGTGCGCGGAGACAGATAAAATCTGTTGGCGCCATGAGGAAATGACCCTGCCTCATTTTGAACACCCGGTCCTCCCCGAACCGAACGCAATGAGACAGATAGATGAATGTAGCGAGACCTGAAACCGGCGAACGAGTCTCCCCCCTGTGATCGTGTGATTACGCACAATTACAGTCGAAATCGAAGAAGCTTACAACGTCAACACTATCGGGATTGCGCAAAGCGACTTGGAAATGAGGCTTGAACTGGAAGATCCGAGTGGGGCCCAATTGGCCCTGCACCTTCTCTCCTGCTGCGGCTTCGCCCTCGAACACGAATCCAAGGCCCATCCGCACTTCATCCTCGAACTTGGCAACTATCTTCCCGCGCCTGCTGCGAGATGAATGACCCACGTTGAAATGATCGGAGTCGTCGCCTTCATAGTCATTGTTTGCTCTGTTCGACTGGTCGAATCGCCGCAAGCTTAATATAGAGGTGATCAGTTAGGATCCAAACCAACAGGTAAAAACGTACTCCGGAATCGTTAAATACATCTGTTCACTCCGCAGCTGCAAAAGTTCCTTGTCCTCTGAACTGTGACCAATTGTGAACTTTGGTTGGCCCCTCCACTCCATGGCAAACCCGGCGGCGTGACCGCCAAGAATATGCGGATCTCTTGAACCTGTTGATGAAATGGTTAGTCGAGGATATGGAATGGTGAAGTACGGGGCACGCCTTTTAAATGTATGTGGACGTCATTAGCAAAACTTGCTTTCAACCGCCAATGGAGGGCTAAACGTAATTTGTCCCAGAATCCGATCGGCGGTGAGCGATCCTTGGTGGGTGCCGTAATTCTGTCCACAGCTCTTAAAACGTCAGCGATCGTTGGCATGAGGGAGACCCCCCAAGTCAAATCCGTAGGACTAGACGAGTTGACGTCAATCGTGGGTTCAGCGTATGTCTTCATGGGCATTATTGCCTTTGGCACCAGAAGCTTGTACTCCGTCACATCGGTCTTTGCGGGGGTGATTGTGCAAGGGATCAAGAAAGTGCTCGAAGGTGGCCCGAGTTCTTCGGCAATAACAAGGTCTGTGTCAAAGACCCATGCGTGATTAGAAGGATTTTGATGAGGGGGTACATTCAAAATGGGGAGCGGATAATCCCGCATAGAAACGCGCAAGGACTTAGCGACCCAGCAGATGTGCGTAGGGACCAGGAGATCGAATGCGGTGGACGAGGGTAGCCCAGAACCTAAATTTGACATGAAGGTTCGAAGCCCTTGTTCGTAATCGAAGCGAGGAGGCGTGAGCAATATCTCCGTCTCACGAAAGTGGACTCGCGCGAGAGGGGCTCGCTTTGCAACCGGGAGCACGTCGATCGTCGTCCAAGATGGTACCCGCGAGGCGCGCTGTTTCAAAGGCGCAAGGAACGCTGTCTCTAGTCGTTCCTGCTCGCCCATAGCTCCGCGGATCCTCTTCACCCAATTTTGTGATGTAAACTGCTGAAGTCGTTGCCAGGCTTCATCCGTGTCCACAGAATGATGCGAATCGAACTTCCAGTCGAAGCCACCACGAGCACTGGCGCCAGGCGCTCTTCCTGCATCCGGGTTTCGAATCGCAGCGACTTTGGCGTCAAATGCGGCGGCACGCTCCATCCTGATTTGCTGTTCTTCCAGTCCGATCCTCCAGTTGACGTTCATTTGAGCCTCCAATGGGTCATCTTCCAGCTCAAGAGATAGATAGTCTGCTTTGATGATCACCGAAGGAAGGCGCTTGGGGGGTTCTGACGTCGGAGGACCCATGTCTAGATGGGACCCGGCGGCGACACAGCGGCGTAGATGTCGAATGGCTTTATATGCCACCGATATATCCTGAAAAAGCTCACTAAGCACATAGTTGTGCGGCACACGGAGCCTAATTGCATTGGAGTGGAGGCTCAATACCAGGTTCGAAATGGCAATCGGGCGGGCGAGGGGAACAGTGACGGTAGCACTCCAGCCTATAACCCTGCCAAGCTCCTCCCAAGAATCCTTCGACTCCGGCCGAACGCAAGGAGCCCATGCCACGATATCATCACCGCGCAATGTCGTCTCGCCGCCGTTGGAGTGGTTGAAGTTGAGACGAGTGGAGCGAAGATAGAGTTTTTCCCTTGAAGCGAGGATGACTATTCCTTGCAAATCATCAATTCTGATCTGCACGGAAAATGAGCGTGCAGTTGAATGAATTCGGGGGCTTTCGGGCTCCACTTTCGGCGCCTGCCATAAGCTGTAAATGCGTTTGTTGGCCAGCAGGAAACAGTACGCATGGAGCATATGAAATCGCCAGTAGACGCGAGTAACCTCGAATGACAAGTTCACGTGGTCTCGCGGCAAACCTCCGGTCGTCGGGTTCTTCCGTAGAGCGAGGAAGCCACGCATGTGAAGCTGTGGGATATCAAGCATAATGCGGCTGTCGAGTCGGTGCTTGAAACCTGTCGAGGACCGAACCTCGTCTTCTATTCGCGGGAAGTCGGCGCTACGGCTACATGAGGCGGAAATGGCCCAAGCTTTGATGTCCCGAGCCGCAAAACGGAACAATGCAGATTGTGCGCCATCTTCTCGTGACTTGTGGGCATAAGCTGACGCTTGTTCATACATTGTGGAACTGAGTGAAAGTTCGTCCCGAGCTGCAGAATTCACAACACTGAACGTGGGTCGGTCTCGGTGGCTGATTGGAGTGTGCTGCGGCGCAATTACATAGCAATACTCCAAGACGAGCGACGAGCTCAAAGCGATCCCTCTCGAGAGGTCCGCAGGCGCGTCAGGGTTCAAATCTGCGCCGGCAACCACCACATGCACGCCACCCACCCAGCAGTAGACAGAGAGTCCATCAGGCAGCCTTGACAAGTGCGCTTGTGTGTTCGGATGTGCCTGTTGATCCCAGCTTCCCGTGCGCTGGGGAACAGTGTGTAAGACATCGAACAGTCTGCCGAGATGCATGACTATCCGAAGATCCCGCAAGTCCAAGAGGAAATATTCCATGCGCAACTTGAGCTCGACAAGAACGTTGTCCCGTGTAAAATAACAATCTTCGGGGCCGCTTCCGATCGCCAGGGCCTGACCTTGCACTGAAACTTCGATAGCGTCTAATCTCGCGATCGTATGGCTGTGGAGAGGCTCCGGGATGCCTGACGATGGCAATGACAGGGAAGGTGACCGTGCCCGCATACCGGCAAATGAGTCCGCAGACATGGAGTCGTCGAGCGCATCATCGAGATAATCGTCATTACCCGGGTTGTAGCTCACGATGTCCAGGCGAATCGTTGAAGGCGTGACGTGAGCATTTCCATGAAGCTCTAATTTGAGCGGTGCAATACTAGTCGTGATAGCATCATGACCGGCCTTCGCTCGGAAAGACGGTTCGACGAAGGAGCTCGACACCATGACACCAAAATAGTCCGTAGCGTACTCGATGTAGAATTTGTCTGTCGCGGGCGTACTCGCACGATCGTCACTCCAGAGACGAAGCCGAATATCTGAAAATTGTGTGTCGAGGACAACGGTCGGAATCTGCCAGTATGTTGGTGTAGACGGCAACTTTTCGGGAAGACTGCTTTGACGATGTCTCGAAAAGAGCTCTAACGACTCGTGGACCGTATCGAGTCGCTCTGATATTCGCACGCCCCGGACGCGAGTCTCGCATATCAACGCCGACGCATTGGGGTCCGCACCAAGACACGGGGCGGGCGTCAGTGAAGCGCCGGGCATCTGCGTCGCCGCCACGTCTATCCCTGACTCTCCAATAGCCAACAGGGTATGCTTCTCGGCGAGGCTATGCCCCGTCCTTGAAAGAATTAACGCAGACATCCCCAACGACAACGACAAAACTTGAGCATCTAGCTTCGGACGCAGCTGTCTTGGCTTGCCTAGCCATCTTCGGTGCATTTCGTTGTCCTCGGGCCGACTAGGTTTGACTTTGACAAAGAAGCCCCTGATCTTACATTCGAACGCAGCTGTTCCGGCCAGCTCGGTAAATGACCCAATCTTGTGCACAATGGTTAACGACGATAGGCGCAATTCTGCGCTGAGAAGGATTCGTAGGAAACTCTACGGGAACAAGAAATTCAGACACACAAGTGTTGCCGAGAAGCTCCAAACCTGACCTGAAGACGACGGTGGACCACATCTTCCGAAATGGTGTGTCTGGGTTTAGGCCCATCCGCCTCTGTGTTCAAGCCCTGCAGACATTGGCAGATTGACAGCAAGGTGAATCAATAAGTTGATAAATAGGAAATTATCAGAAGCAAACCTGGCGGCGCAGTGCACGGGCCTTTAGGTTCTTGACGATCCACGGCTTGATGCGGGCCCTGTCGGCCTCAACTTCATTACGATGGCGCCTGGCGCGAAGCGCGCTAAGTTTGGTCCAGATTGAGTTAAATGCCTGAGACGAGACGAATATCTCCGGAATGTCCAATTTTGTTCTTAGACTATCCTCTTTCAAGGCCGTGGTTGTGAAATCGATGGAAAATTGGAAGAATGTGGGGGAGGTTGTGGCGAGTACAACTCCAGGAAGGAGATCATCATCAGCATTTTCATGTGACGCGGTCACGAAGGACATGGTCATGGGTGTCTGTGGCACTGATGCGTGCGCGGAGAAAGAAGAGGTTCGCTGGGGCACGCTTCGCTGCCATGGATTGTCCGACACCGTAATACCTTGCAGCCTGAGTGATATTGAGGCGGATCCCTGTGTGACACTCCAAGCGCGCCTCCATGTCCTTCGGGAGCTGAGCGCTAACCTGTTCCCCCAACCTGCAGCGGTGCGCGACAATCGTTTATGCTCTGAAATCTTCTCTGCAACTTTCGCTTCCTCGCTCGAACGTGCGTTGGTGTCAGCCAGTTGGGAGAACACTGCCTTCGTCGCAAGCGTCACGCCGTGTATGTTGATGTGTGCATTGGCGAGGTCTTCAAATACAATCGTCATGTTGTCTAATTCGATGTCGACAATTTGGGATAACGACGGGAGGAGACGAATGAAGCCGCGAGCGGCACCGACGAACAGCCACCGTAGAATTGGTCGCGTGACAGTATCCACCACCCACAAGAGCCAAGAGGGCAGGAAGCCGGTCATCATGGCTAGAGGCGGCGCGACATTGAGGGAGTACCTCGACTGGGACTTGGCCATTGGCTTTGGGGCACGGCGAGGGGCCGAAGCTTCTAAATTGCTAACATGGATTATTAGTCCTTGTAGTTGGACGTGAATATGATGCGCGGAAGAATCTGTGGGGGAATGGAAGGAGATGCCTATGCGCTCCAAGTTGATCGTGAGGTTGCCCCGCTTGAGGAACAAGCCTCGGATAGACCTTGCGCTGATGCTTCGAACACGGAAGTTGGACACCAATCGGCGGAGAAGGTATGGTATGATCCAACGGCTTGTGGCAAATCCTGCGAGAGCGAGTAGGGAGAGGGCAATAAACCAGGTGTATAGCGTCCCCACTGGGACGTGAGAGGACATAACTCTGGCACTCAAGGAAGGGCGCCTATGGACTCATGAGCAAGCAACGTGTGGAAAATGCCAAGCGTTGGGGTATGTTTTCGTCGTGTCCAAACTCCAAAGGGTAGCTCGTGGCCGGCACGTGATCGCTGTTCGCGGTGCGCTCAGCTTTATCACTGCGAGCAGATCCCACTAGTTTTGCCAACCGTGTTTGAGTTACGAGGCCCGTCAGCCTTTACAAATTCGGCAAGAAAAGCAAGGAATTCGCTATCAGAGGAATCAAATATATTTCCTTTTCACATTTTCTTTGCGAACCGTTCGCATCAATTTTCGCCGATTCTTCGTGCCGTATCGCTAACACAAATTGCGCCTGTAGTCTCGATGACGGTGGGCTGAGCTGCAGAGCGAAATTAGAGTTGAGCCGTCGTAATGTCATCCGTCCAAAGGCTTTCCAAATATTAATTACATTGTGCAGTCATCTAAGCTTAAAGATTTTGATTTCCCTGAAAATCGTTGGACCTCTTGAGGTCCAAACCTGATTCCCAGATCCATTCACACAGCATGGGAATCTACTTCAATTGGTAGAGTTTGTGCGAAGTTTCATCCGAATCTGATCAAAGGATTTGAGGTCGTCAATATTTTGCAAGACAATGTTCGTCTAGAATGAGTGCAAGGGGCAGGAGGCCAGCAATATCCCTCATTGTCTCCTCCACAGAGCCTTCATATGCGCTTCAAGTTCAGAACTCAAAAGGTCAACACCGCTTACAGTATTTGATCAATTGAACAAACGCGGCATGCATAAGGAGAACATCGAAACGACGCTAATCAGAGACGAAGAGAAGAAGCCGATTTGACGAGTGGAGAATACCCTTTCATCTTTGACAGGTGTTGCAGCACGGAAAGCAAAACAAACATGATGTAGGACAGAACGCGTGAATGGCATGCACTTTTGAAATGAATTTGTTGGGGGCAGATAATATGGCTTTTTGGAAGAAAGCCTATGATATATGCTGGGGTTGTCTGCAGCCAGTACAGGCACGGGAGAACCCTTGATGGAAGTTTGGCACGCTTGGGAATGGCTTGGGAATGATGGTAAAGAATTCCAACATGGTTGCTTGACAAACTGACGATGCCGCCACATTCAATGACACCAAGCAGTGCACGTAATGAGCGCCCAGCCAAGGGCAGCAGGAGTGCGCGCGCGCACGAGCGTGCCTCTGGCCCGGAGACCCTACAGAGTGTACAGGTGCGGAAGGGGGAAGGGCTTGATGTCCCAGCCGTCTCGGGTTCCTGCCTGCAAGCCCTCAGTTATACATGCAGAGGAGTACAATCAGCTCTGAAATTCCAGCAAAAGCAAAAGCGCCAAAGCACTAAGGAAGACCAGGGTGGGTTTGCGACTGTTTGGTCGCGTTTGCAAGACACTAACTTGGGCGATGCAGCGCCTAGCGCGCCCCCCATACATTCTAAGACACCATCGTCCGCATGGTGCTCTTCCACCACCAGTGCGCCATCCGCGTACGCTGATTATACCCACTTTGTCATCTGCCTTTCTCCAATTGGGCGAGACAATCAGCGCACTTCCCCTTCCCGCGTCACTTCCGCCTTATTCGGCTACAATAATCCTTACTACCATCGTGCTCAGGTCCTGCACAACACTTCCACTGGCAATTTGGGTATGCCAACAACATTCTTGTTCCTACCAACGAATTCTAACTCGCGGAAGTCCAAACACGCCTTGAGCCGTTTTAAAGACAACCTTCGCAGTGAAATAAAGGAACGACAAATGGAGGAAGCTCGCGCGTTCAAAGCGGAGAAAATAAAAAATCGTCAATCTATCAATGAAAAAACATTCGAGGAATTCAAAGCTGTTGTGGGCCCCAAGGTACTGTTTATGCTAACAGGTTGGCCATACTGAACAAGCCAATCCCTTCTGAAAGATGTTAGAATTCCAGAGGAGGCACATTGCTAGGCAACTCTTAACACGCGGTCCCCTCATGGTCGCACCGTTCTTTGTCAATGCCGCGGCATTGATAACATTTACAATGGCCTTGCGACACCTGTCTACACCACCTACACCTTTCTCCAGCGAGACATTCCTTTTGAGCGATTGCTCGCTGGCACAAACGGACCCGTTCGGCGTCCTGCCTGGTACGATAGGGGCTGTGGCAATGCTAAATACCGAAATTCGGCGTGCCCTGGCTCCAACACCTACTAGTGAGGATACATCAGGGACCCTTCGTCGGTTCTCTAGTATCATTGACTCACTCGCGCGGGGTTTCAGCGTCGTTATCGCGGTTTTGGCGATGACCAATCCTGTGGTGAGTTGCGAGTTACCAAGGATTTGCCCACGATCAAGGAGTTTCGCATCTCCCCGCAGGCAGTTCAGATATATTGGCTCACCTCATTTGTGTTTACCGCATTCGAGAGCATTCTAACCACGCGAATGGGCCTTATCCGATCGCAAGCTTCATCGCCTAGATTTATCGAGACCCCCGAGACTGATATTGGATCTTCTCGTAACTCCCGTACTTCCGTCCAGCGCAACTCGGGATATAAGATGCGAAATTGACAAGGTAAAGTTGCCCGATTTTGTATATCATCAAATGATTTTACAACGTGGTCGAGGGACCATCCACGCAACCGGACGCTTTACGCGTCTGTTGGACTGGACACCCATGAAACATTATCTTGATCTAATATGATTATGTCTCAGACTATGTCATGACGAAAAACTGAAATATATATTCATAGCCGAGCAAACAATGTTGGCGCTCACAATTTGTTCCCTTGCTGGCCACGCGGCCCATGCCTCTGAGGTTGCGCATCCTATGGCAGTTGCAGTGCACGTGGCGGCCAGCTTCCACAAAGACACTGTAACTCAATTCACCTGCGGATACGGTGTCTTGATAACAATATTACGCGAAGAGCACCTCAAAAGCACTGATGCAACCCTTGCACACGAAGATCCATTAGCGTCGCTCCCTATGTGATAGACCGCTATAGAATGCCATCGTACTCCCAGCCCCTAGCTTGGGGTTTTGACCTGCTGTGCGGCTTGAGAGTGTTTCCAGCTCTGATTTGAGCCTGGCGAATTTAATTGCAGCGGCTTGCAGCGATTCAGCACCTGAATAAACCCTCTGTGTCTACGTGTCTGCAGGGCTTGCTGCGGTTCTCATTCCCCTGATGTGTAAGTCCTTCGGCACCACTGTCTTTGCCGCGAATGATTACCTCGGTTGACGCGTGCCTTGAGTCCCTAATGCAACTCTCCCAGGGGGAGTTTCATAAAAAGAGCCGAAGGCCAGCGCTTCGGGACTGGTCTTGGATGATATAAAAGAGTGATCGATTCTCCTCGCCGCCCTTTCTGCTTTCCCTCGAGCATGAATGTCTGGTTTTCCAAACATGCAGGTTTCCACTTCTACTGACACTCGCAACACCCGTCGTTTCCACACTTCGTGCGTCAGCGTACAGCGCGCCCTCGAGGATGAAAAGCCGACGACCTAATGATGTTCTGAAGCCACTATGTATCACTTGCCACACAATCCGTCCTCACGCAAAATGGCCCAGTCCTTGCCAGAGTAGCAATCATCGTGAGGCTTAGCTTCCCACTGTAAACATGCTTTAGTGTCTCGAATTTTTAACTTTGTGGTTTGCAACAGGACTATCGAGGGGGTGTGCTCCTCGATCTCTTGTCCATGCCCACGGCAAATGTGATAGACTGTCATACGGAAACTACTGGACTTCGACCAGAACATTTCGTCCCTTCAGGTATGCGCTGACTCGCAGCTAAAAGATTCGTCACACGCGCTCAGTCGAAATATTAAGATATTGTTGCCGAATTCAAGGACGTCAGGCGTTCGGCGGCTATGTTTCTCGCTGACAGATTCATCGTTGGTTTTGAAACTTGGACGTCGCTTAACGTTGGCTTCCTCCACGATTGCGCCATCTCACGGGACCTTTGATCTGACATTTGTTATACCAGTTGCTTCAGCTTTCTCATCCCGCGATCATGACACGAGATCTCGCGACCTACATGCCTCTTCTGACTGATCGACAGAATAGGTCAGATCTTTCCAACGTGTTGATATTTTCGCTGACGACGATGCGATGTTCCGTAGTTCGAACACGCTCGCCTCCCTTGTTCAAACATATCTCCGTCGCGAAATTCGTAGAGGGCTCGTCAATCCAGCACGTCTCATTGCCTTCCCTACTATTGAAGCCTCTGAAACTAATTATCTGTTCTTGCTAGGTAGAGGATGCTCGCGCAGCTATGGACCTGTTTCGTTGTTGTGAAGAGAAATGGGAGGCGGCTATAGCTCAAGCCGTTTGGCCGAATTTCCTGCCCCCAGAGAGATATTCACAATGTTACACTTGACATTTTGCTTGTTCGGATACATGTGCATGCTTTCTTGGTGTTCTTGGACGAACTACATGCGTTCTTGTTTCTTGGTATATACTATGTAGCCGTATCGGTAATAATAGTGTTCCCCGTGCACAGTTGTATCCGCTCTTTCTTTAATTGCATATAGTTCCACCATGCATCCACCACATTCGGTAATCGTCAGCTCGACCACGACATTGAGGACGTTACGGAAGGGGATATTTTATCACCGACGTCGGAATCGAGATCTGCGTCCAGATACTCGATCGCAGGCATAACAGGGTCTTGCGTCTGCGAGCCGAAAGACTTCATGGACGCTTCGCATTCAAAGTCAAAAGATAGATCGCTAATTTCTGTCTGCTCCATATCCATTAGTGCATCTTCTCCGCAAATGGGATCAACTTGACCGATATATCCATATGGCAGTTCAGCAGATGAGTCCACATCATCCGATTTATTGGGTACGCGCGCGGATGCTGGCCAATCTCCGAACGCGCGCACAGGAGAATCGTCAAATGTGGAGTCAGGTATGTCATGTAACCATTGTGTGATATCCGGATCTTTATTTCCGTGATGTGACAAGACTGGCTCGGCGATGAGTATGTGGCCATCGAGATCTTGCGAGAATACAGATCGTAGTTCGGAGTCAGTAACGCTGTCGCTGTATTCGAGGAACTCTTCTTCGTTCCCTTGATCAAAAAGCGATTGTATGTCCAGGCTGCCATTGGAAAGGGAAGTGGCCGGCGTATATTCTCGAACACTTCTGATATCGAGAGGAGAACGTGGAATGGTGTCAACATGAACGCGAAGTGAGAGGCTGAGCTCGTCATCTGATATGTTGTCAGATCGGATATCTGAGACGGCAGACGTGTGAGAAATATAATCTTCGCCGTCTAACTGGGCGTGCTCCGTGTCTTTTGAGGCCGCGCCAACGGGTAAAAACTAGGGAGGTATGCGTATGAGTCATGCGTAGGGACCTTGTGATCAGCATTCAAACCTTGATCTTCCTTCGTGGCGGGAGGGCTTCCTCGTATAGCGTACCAAAAGCGTACAATAGAGTGTCAACAAATTGTTGCTGTGTGCCGCCTTTGTTATGGTTCCCTTTGAACCCTGCGGGACCGGGAGCCATGGAACGCTTAAGCTCCTGAAGGCGATCCGGCGAAACAGCTGGTTCTGCTCCACGATGCTTCTGCAAAGATGCAACACTAGTCCATGCAATGTCCGCGCGCCTGCGCTGGTGGTTTATAACACTCTAGGCGAGTATCAACGAATCATATGCGGGTTTAGCGCGCATCGACGACACCAGCCATGTGATAAACACCTGAATTGTATGCTGCGTTTGAGCCTTAAGGTCCCTATTCTCAGACCGTTCAGTTATTCGGGCGACCGACCGAGCAATTCCGGGAAAGAAATATGATTGTCGTTGCTTGACCTTAAGTACATCTATGTCAGTCTTCCTAGCATTGTCCGCCAGGGGTTCTCACCTCACGCCATGTTCCGAAAATGAGGGGATATCTCCTAGAGCGCGAAACATCAGCACGCGAAATATTGGGCACCGCCTACATACTTGATAATTTGCACGGCAAAGAATTTTTCCAATAATTGCATCCATGAGGCCAGAACGGCCAAATCAACTTCCTCCGCATACACGCCACCGAATTTCAGATGGGTGGAGCTTCGACTATTATTCTGTCCCTTGGTCGCATTCGAAATCGCCACAATCTCGATGTCGATAAGGTTCAGATATATCTGGGGACAGCCAGAACGTAATAGGTTATGATTGTTCTCTTCGGTCTTTGAAGGAGTCAAGGTGACTAGGTTTTCAAATGGCGTGATGTCAGATGGCCAGGAATGATCAAGAGGCTGAACTTGGTGTACGTGCAGCTGACCACGCCATGATTCCACTCAGGGTCGCTGCACGCTTCCAGTCCAATTTCCGCAGCATGCTATAACGAGATGATGAGTATCAAAGAGAAGCTCCAGTACCCGAGCAGTAGCAAATCGTACACGTCGCGTAAAACGCGATAGTTCTCTAATCAGGGCAGAGCGGGCAAGATCACTTTCAGGGATTGCTTCATTGCTGTAACGGGCGGTGATGTTGA